>Ga0154004_1000130_pt1 | contig 19009 bp, 16 predicted proteins | sample TSFL088MetaG_FD_104727 | JGI IMG/M metagenome (GOLD analysis project Ga0154004, IMG submission 104727) | Attine ant fungus gardens microbial communities from Florida, USA - TSFL088 MetaG | ecosystem: Host-associated > Fungi > Mycelium > Unclassified | place: USA: Florida, Lake Talquin State... | reverse complement strand
CCAGGTACCTATTTTTCCCTCTAAACTTTCTTTTATTTAGTATTTTCTCCACTTCATATTCCTCTTCCTCTTCAATTACCACTGAGAGAGACCATTCTTTTTTCTAGTCTTCTACTTGATCTTTATACATATGTACTCTACTGATATTTACTACTGGATGTATTTTTATTGTGCTTGGTAACTCCAGTTCAATCACATTTGTTAATATAATATTTTTCACTTTATAAAAACCTACAAATTATTCTGTCAATTTTTCTGAATGTTTTCTCTATATTTGGAACTTAAGATTCTTTATGCTCAAGAGTACCCAGCTATTCACTCTATACTCCTCTAGTTTGCTTTTTTTCCTATCAGCATATTTTTTCATCTCTTCCTGACTTTTTCTTAGTACTACTTCTGTTTTCTCATATACCTCCTTTATCTTCTTTGTAAACTTTTCTGCTTTCTTGAACTTCCTCTTTTTTCTTATTTCAAATTCCATGCATAGATCCTGTCTATTATTTGCCTTAAACAGTGATATTTTTGTACTTGTTTACACTTTATTGTTATATGCAAACTCTGCTGTTGCTAACTAATCTAGCTATTACTCCTAGTGATGATTAATGAACATTCTCAAATACTGTTCTAGTTTTTGATTCATTCTTTCTGTTTGGCCATCTGTTTGTGGATAGTAAGCTATTGACAATTTAATGCTGATCTCCAACATTTGATTTAACTCTCTTATTGTTCCTGCTGTAAACTATATTTCCCTATCTATTATAATACTTTCTGGTAATCTATGTAATTTCCAAATGTTATTCCAGAATAGTCTTGCCACTCCTTCTGCCAAAGTCTTTTTTGTAGTAGGCACAAAGTGTATAATAACTTAGTCTGCAATGACTTAATTACACTCCTAGTCTGAGTTGACAAGGAGAACTCAATAGAGTTTTCATTCAATTGTTATACACTACTTATATATATTCTGTATTTACTTCTATTTATAAAGCCCTATGCATCTCTTTTGAGTTATTCTCTCTTATGCATCCACTGATTTCCTAATTAAATGAAAAAGAAAAGAAAAAAATATAAATAATAACTTAGCCATTTTGGCTATATTATGACAAAGTGTACTATTTTCATTATCCTATCATATTCTTGTACTAGTAGTAACTTTGTAATAAAGTCTACTATTATATGACTCTAGGGTTTCTCTAGTACTAGATTAGGTATTAACTTGTAAGATCTTAGACTGTAATAACTTGGATCCACTCCTAGTCTAAGTTAACAAGAAGAACTCAATAGAGTCCTCATTCAATTGCTATACACTACTTATATACATTCTGTTATTTACTTCTATTTATAAAGTCCCATACATCTCTTTTGAGTTGTTCTCTCTCACATGTCTGTTGATTTCCTAATTAAATGATAAGAAAAAGAAAAGAAATAATGACTTAGCCATTTGGCCAAGTTATGACATAACTTTTCTGCTAGTATCTCTGTACAGTTCTTGTTTCTTTGGTATATATCACAGGATTTTATATATTTCTTGACTTTCTTTATTACTTCTAGCCACCAAAAGTTCCTAGTGACTAATTCTGTTGTCTTCCACTGTTCTCTATGTTCTTCTATTGGCATATTATAGCATAGCTAGATTACTTCTGCTCTTAACCTTTTATCTCTTAGGACATATACTTTCTCCTCTCTCAGTATCAAACTATTCTCTTCTTGCTACTTTTTGTCTCTTAGCATCTTAACTCCTGCTTGTTTTATCTCTTCTATTGCTTTAATTATTTTATCATCTTTTGCTTCTGACTTTCTAATTTTCTCCAACAAGTCTATTCTTTTGATTACCACTTCTGCCACTTGTATTGCTTTAATCTCCAGTTATTCTTTCTTCATTAATACTCTATCCTCATTATCCCTCTCTACTCCCACCTGCTAGTCTAGATGCCTACTGAGATTGTCAGCTCTTTCCATACTGCTTCCTGGCACATGTTTTAGTGTGAAATCAAATCTAGACAGGTATAGTGCCTATTTCACTTGTCTCCAATTTAACTTCTGACTACTTATAAAATACTTGAGGTTTTTGTAATTACTTCAAATTTTGAATTTTGTCTGTGTACCTTCTAGTAAGTGTCTTTATTTCTCTAGACATTGAATTATTACTAATATCTCTCTATCATAAATTTTGTAATTTCTTTTTGCTTTATTCAACAATTTTAAAATAAAGGCTACTGGTCTTTACTTATCATCAAGAGTATTCCTTCTGTTGTATATTCTGATACATCTGTCTCTATTCTCATTTCTTTATCCAAGTCAGACACCACTAATACTGGTCATATTATGAACACTCTTTTCAACTCCTCAAATACTTTCTTCTGCTCTTCTTTCTAGTTTTACTTCTCATCCTTCCTGACCAGTTTGTGCAATAGTTTAGCAATCCTGGCAAAGTCCTTTACAAATCATCTGTAATAGTCTACTAATCCTAGGAATTTTTGTACATCTTTAACTATCTTAGGTCTTGGTCATTCTAGAACTTCTACTATCTTTTCTTCCTACATCTTAATGCCATCTGTTTCTATTACTAATCCTAGGAAGACAATCTCTTTAACCTTCCACATATATTTCTTAGGTTTCATATATAGATTGTTTGCTTTTATTCTTTTTAATACCTTCTCTATTATTTTATTATATCTTCTCTCATTCTCTGTTTCTACTAATATATTATCTATAAACACTGCCATATCTCCTGTATCTATTAGATCTCTTAGGATATCATTTATTATTGCTTGGAATGTCACTAATGAATTTGTGAGACCAAAAAACATCACAATGGGCTTGTATACCCCAAGATATATTATGAACATAGCCTTCTACTCATCTCTTTCTTTCATCTATACATTATTGTATCCCTAGTACAAGTTTATCTTTGCAAATACTCTTTTCATACCCATAGTATTAATTATTATTCTTTTCTTTTCATTCTTTTCTCTACAAAGAACACTGGCAAAGTCTGAGGTAACTTTAAAGGTCTAATATACCCTTTTCTCAACTGTTCCTCTATAAATTCCCTTACTTCCTCCTTCTCTTCTCTTAATATCAAATATGTCTTTTTTTCCTTGGCACAAAGTCTTCTCTTAAATTTATTACATGGTCCCAAGGTTTTTTTACTGGTATTCTTTTTGACTTAGTCTTTTTAAACACTTTAAGCCACTTGTGAAATTTCTGTGACACTACCTTCCTTACTTTTTCTCTATCTAATTTAACTTCATCATTAAATTTCTCTTCCATCAACATCTTTCATTCATTTCTATCTGATTTCTCTATTGCTCTGATTCTTCTCCTTACTTTTTTCTTTCTCTCTATATCTTTTTTTACCACTATCTTTCTTCTATAAATTGGTGGACATCTTGTTATTTTGATTTCTTTCATCTTCCAGTTTATCTCAGGGTTATACACTTGTAACCATGGCATATCTAGTATAATGTCTGTTCTTCACAAATTGTATATATCTATTCTTATTCTTTCTATATGGCTTTTGTAATACACATTTACTTTCACTTGGTATGTAATAGCCTCTCCACTGTTGTTTGTTCTATCTACATTCCTGACTATTACTAGTCTATCTAGCTTCTGTAGCTTAAACCTATATTTTACTGCCATTTTCTTGTTCATGAACATTTCTGTTACACTATTATCTAAGAGTACTTTTACTGTTGTGTCTTCATGCATATCTGCTTTCTCTACCCCTATATTCAACCACACTTCTCTTAATATTTTAAATATTCTTCTAATATCTCTCTACTTGTTCTTCTCTTTCACTGTACTTTTTAGAACTCTTGTTCATATACTGCTCTACTGTGCTTTTTCCTCTATAGGGTATACTGCTACTCTCCAGTTCCAACATAGTTTTTTCTTTCCTGTTCTATATTCTGGACACAGAATCTTACTTCTTTCTTGTTCTAACACTCTTTCTCTTATTGCATTTTTTCTTTTACACTTTATATACTGCACTCTCATTATCTCTTCTCTTCTTGCTTCTTTCTCTCTTCAATTTCATGCTTCCTAGCAAATGTAAGAGGATGCATTGTTAGTCACTCTAGAGGGGCTTAGTCTGTATTAGTATAGGTAAGTATCATCTAGTTTACTTCACAATCTATATGACTATTTTTTCTATATCCTTTTCTCTCTTGTTTATATCTTTCCAATAGTACTAGGTTGTCTTATAAGGTAATTTAATTATTAGTATGTGAGTTATGTGATCACTTGACAATACATTAGTAGATGTATGGTAGAATACCTTATTTCAACATTGATTGGAACTCCTGGACTATTTATTGTTTTAACTTAAATCTGCTCCAGTCACTAATACTTAGAGTAGTTAGGGATTATCTGTTCTCTTTATAGCAAAGGTCATACTATATATTTTTTGCTTGTTTTTCAAGAAAGAACTCTTGTTCTTGGTTTTCATGGGTTTAAACCCTCTTGCCTTTATATCCTCCATAATCTACATAGGTCTCTACCATCTCCTCTATGATCCATCCTCTCTCAAGTAGGAGCACCTCTTCTGGGAGCATGCTCTACTCTCCACAGTATTCTCCAGTATTTAAAACACTTTACTTCTTCCTTTACTCTTTTCTGCTATCTCACTTCTACTTTTTCTCTTACTCTATATTATATCATTCAACTTGCCAACACTTCAAACTTATTTTTGGAGATTGGTTTCCCCTTCTCTTTTTTGATACTATTCCTACAGTTATAGGCCAAGTACTTGAACTTTCTACAAAAAACATTTTCTTCTCTTTCTTTCTTCTAGTTCTACTCTTAATTTGGCAAGGGCCTGCCCTTGGTTGAGTATGCTGCTCATTAAAGAGTTGTATTGTTCAAGAGATATAGTGTTATGTTCCTCAATGTCAAATAAAATTTGATCTTACTAATTACTACTATATCTGTTAGGGCACAAGATCTTTACCCAACCAGACATCTACTGCTATACTGACTACTGCTCTAATCAAATAGTAAACAATCACCTCAAGAAAAAGATCTCTACTTTAGCAGTACTTTTTTAAGGGGTCGATGCTATTCCTCTGCATATATAGATAACAATGCATTTCTAGTACAAGGTTTTTACTGATTAGAAAAAGATACAGGTAATCTACTAAGCAACACTATCCAATTGCTAGATTAGATCTTGAATACAATACCTAGGTTTAGTACTGAGTCTCCACCAGTAGTTCCTAACTGACTACCAAGTTCTCTTTATAGCTAGGACCAAAAAGACTAGTAATCAAGCTAATCACCAATCAAGGACAATAAAAGAATAAAGTTTTAGGTAGGATTTAAACTAAACAGTACCTGGAGTATGATATTGAGTTCTTTTATTGTACAGCTCAAGTCAAGTTAACTCAGCAGCTAAGTCTTTGAAAGTTACAAAAAAACTTGATAGAGTTCTCAATCAATTGTGCTACCTACTTATACAAGTATACCATTTGCCCTTGTTTATATTGATAGTATTCTACAACTAGTCAAGAGACTACCAGTTCAATTCTCTTGTTTATTATTCTATAAATATATATTTCTTAGTCATAGTTGAGGCAGCTCATGACATATTCCTGACCTAGACAAAGAAATGAAGGTAGAAGCAAATACCTCCAGCTATGCTACAAGGGAAGTATTGTCAGTTAGATATGGAAATGAGAAGTGGAAACTGGTAGTTTTTATCTTTAAGTCACTCAATACAACAGAATACAATTATAAGATCCATAACAAAAAAATGCTGACAGTAATTTGATGTTTAGAGGCATAGAGGTACTACTTGGGAAAGGCAAAAGTAAAGTTCAAAATTTGAATAGATCACAAAAACCTCCAATATTTTATAACTAGTCAAAAGCTGAACTGAAGACAAGTAAGATAAACATTGTATCTATTATGATTTGACTTTGTTCTAAAGCATGTACTAGAGAAAAGTATAAAGAAAGCAGATAGATTAAGTAAGAGGCTAAATTGACAAGAGAGGATAGAAAACAATAATAAAAACCAAATGTTAATAAAGCCAGGATAGATAAAAAGGACAGAAACATTAGTAGAGAAAGATAATTTAAGGAAAAAGGTCAGAAAGGTACAAAAGAAGAACAAAAAGGTAGTTAGGGCAGTGAAAGAGCTAAAGAAAACAGAAATGAAAACATTAAAGAATAAAGAATGGACAATAGAGAAAGGATTAGTTATAAAGAAGGAACAAATATATGTGCCAGAAGAAGAATTGAAGAGAGGAGTGATACATTTGTACCATAATATGCTAGTAGAAGAACATAGAAGAAGATAGAAAACAATGAAGCTAGTTATAAGAAACTATTGGTGGCTAGGAGTGACAAAGGAGATGAAGAGATATGTAGAGGGATATAATGCTTATTAATACTATAAAAATAGGAGTGAAGCTCCAGCAGAAAAATTAATGTCCAATATAATTTTAGAAAAGCCATGGAGTCACATTTTGACAGATTTCATTCTCAAGTTATCTTAGGCACAGAGTTATGATACAATCTTAGTAGTTTGTGATTGATTCAGTAAAATAGTCTATTTTATATCAACTATTATAGCAACTACAGAGAAAACATCAGCAGGGAGGCTTACTAGATTATTTAGAGACTATGTTTGGAAATTACAGTCTTCTAGAAAGTATTATATTGGATAAGGAAATACAGTTTAAATGATGAAGGAATTGAATAAGTTATTGGGAATCCAGATAAAACTATCAATAATCTATTATCCTCAAATAGATAGACAGACAGAGGATCAATTAGGAACTAAAACAGTATCTGAGGGTTTTCATCAATCATAGACAGAAGCAATAGCTAGATTGGCTGAGGACTACTGAATTTGTATATAACAACAAAATTCATTCAGTAATGAAAATCTCCCCATTTAGGGCAAACTATGGTCAGGACCCAAGGATGGGATTTGAAGAGAGAAGAAAGGGAAAATTCAAAGCAGCAGGGAGATTTGTTGAAAGAATGAAGAAAATCCAGAAGAAAGCAAAAGCAGTACTAGGAAAAGTACAAGAGAAAATAAAGAGATATACAGACAGAAAGTGAGGAAAGGCAGAGAAATACAAAGTTGAAGACTTAGTACTATTAAGTACAAAAGACCTTAAGTGAAAGATAGTAGAAAGGAAGTCAGAGAAGTTGACAGAGCAGTTTGTAGAGCCTTATAAAGTCAAGGGAATTGTCTTAACCAACACTATAGAATTAGAACTACCTGGTTCAATTAAAATAAATTTGGTAGCTAATATAAGTTGAGTATGGTTGTATAGGCCTTAGGTGAAGGGACAGAAGAAAACTCCACCCAAACTAGTTATTATCAAGGGAGAAGAGGAATTTGAGGTAGAAAAAATACTAAACAAAAGGATAGTTAGAGAAAAGAAAAGATTTTTTAGTATGATAGAAGGGATATATAGCAGAAAAAGACACTTGGGAAAGTAGAGAAAACTTGAAGAATGCAAAGGAGCTGGTCAAAGAGTTTAAAAAAGAGTATAGGGAAAAGGCTAAAGAAATAAGGTAACAGAAAAAAGATAATGATAAAAAGGTGTTCTCAAGAGAACTACCAGGAAGGTTTATGGTAAAAATACTATGGAAATAGTCAAATAAAGAATATAAAAGAAAGAGAGAAAGAAGATAGAAAGAGAACTGGAAACAATAGAAAAATTCCTTGGGACAAGAAAACTAAAAAAGAAAGCTATATTATAAGATAGTTCCCAGAAAGGAAACTATTTCCCATATATTCATCAACCTAGTGGGAATACAACATGGGAAGGATATAAATAGCATGGAAAAGATTATGTAAGATATGTATAGTCATTAGTAAAGATTATATGATTGCAGAAGACAAGTACACAGACTAACAGATATTTGTATAAGTAGCTAGAGCAATCCAATAGAGAACTCTATTGAGTTTTTCCTGAACAACTACCTAGGTTGAGCTATAAGCCTTTACAACTTAGCACTAACACTATCTATCATAAGTTGAAATGTTGTAGGTAAGTTGCATATTCCAAAATACATCATTAATGGTTCAAATAATCCCCAATTTGTCTAAAAGGCAGCTTTATATTCATTCTCCTCTTTTATTTGAACATTGTTGTATTTCCATTAAACATCAAGCTTGGTAAAGTATTTAGCATCCTATATTTTATCAATCAACTCTTGGATCAACAGTAATAGGTATTTGTTTTTCATTGTCATTTTATTGAGTTATCAATAGTTTTGTACTGGTCTAAAGGACCTATCCTTCTTTTTGACAAAGAAGAACAGTGCTACATATAGTGATTTTGAAGGTCAAATTTGTCCAGTTCTTAGATGTTCTTTTAGGAATTTATTGAGCTTCTTTTGTTCTTTAGTATTTAGTAGATAAATTTTGCAGTCTCTGAGTACTGCTTCTAATATTAATTCAATTGCATGGTCTCATCTAGATTGTTTAGGTAATTTTTCAAACACTTGTTGAACATCTTCTCTTTAAAGCTCCAGTACTCCTTGGGTATAATTTCTTTAAATCCCTTATTCTCTTTCTATATTTCTAATGTTTATTTTCTCTCTTCTCTATGCTTCTTTTAGATTTATAAATAAGATTTTCTCTCTCTTTTCTATTTCTCCTCTTTCCACTCTTTCTCACTCTCTTTTAGTTTCTCTACTATCTGTATTTTCCTACACCATTGATGGTATTTGTCTAAACTAATTAACAATTCTTTCCAGTTAATAGTTGGGTTGTGTTTTTAAAGTCAGTTATATCTTAGAAATATATCATAGTTTTCTATGTTTGTCATTGATAATTGAATTAATTCTTTATGGTCTCCAATCATTATATACATCTCTATGGTTTCTGTAACACTCCTATTCCTGTTTGTGGAGTTATTTGTATTATAACAGGTTATTGAAAAAAGTAATTTTTGTGTATTTGGATTGTTTTCTTGTATAAATCTTTGGCTGATATATGAGCTTGAACATCCCAAATCTACTAGTGTTTTCTTAAGAAACATTTTCCCTATGTCAGTTGTTATTATTTTGACTCAGAGGTCCAATTGTTTATTTTTTAGTTTCTTTAGAGTAACAGTTATTTTGTTATCTATCATTTTATTCAATTCTTGTATTTTTCTATTGTATATTCTCTTCCTTTCAGTTGATGTACCTAAACTTTCAATATTTCTACTGCTTTTTTCTTGTATTCTTTTTACTATTCACTTTGCCAAATATTTTTTTAGTAATTTATAGTTTTTAGCACCAAAATAACTCAAAAAATTGTTTATTGTTTCCTTTAGCAGTTGTATTTTTAGTCTATAACAGCAGATGAGTTAGTGCTCACTCTCTGTTCTCCCCAAAACCCTCCTTTGGCTTCTCTTTCACTGACCTTTTCAATTTGGTCCTCTTTCCAAAGAATTTTTTCTCCTTTCTTGGTTCTAGGCATTTTATAGTAATATAATCCTTAACTCCACAATTAAAATACATCTCTTGTCTTTTTATCATGTCAATATCCATTACATCAGGGTCTTGCCTCAAAACTACCAGATCCAATCTATCTCCTTTTTTGATCTTCTCTTGTGTAATTTTCTTTTTTTTAATAAATTGTCTTTTCTGACCAAACATCTTTTCTGTTAATCATCTAGCTCTTTTAAACTCTATTATCTTGATATACCAGATATTTAGTAAACTTATCTCATTCAGCTGTCCTAATTCCACAAGCTTCTTGGCCAGCCCCTTGTTTAGTCTATTTCAAAAGATGTCTACTAGTACTATTTTATTATATTGGATTAGGTTTTTCCATGCACAGAAATCCATTTAGTAGTCTTCAACTATTTAGTTTTCTTGCTTGAGTCATTTTAGATTTTTGATTGTATTAGATATTGATTTATTAGTAATAAAAAAAATTGGCTATATATCTTGCTATCTCCTTCCAACTACTGAATAGTGGTTTGTTGGTGAATTATTGTATTTGTTTTTCATTTGGTTTATCTTTATTATTTTCTCTTCACTTCTTTAATTCTATTTGGAAATAAATAAAGACTTTGATTACTACATCAGCCTATTTCTGAGCTCAGTCTTCTCTTCTTTCTGTTATCCTACTTAAGGTAAATTCAATCTTCTTTCATTTATTGTTAATACCTTGGTTATTAAAGTATAGAGTCATTTTTCAACATTAGTTTGCTATATCATCTAAATTCCCTTTAAAGTCTTTAGGGGGTTTTTTTCTGAGTTTGGTCTTGGAACAGAGATTTTTTTTTATTTCTTTGATAAAGTCTTATACTAAGCTGGTTAATTCTTCTTTCTTTTTTTTGGAGAATGTGTTCTATTGAATGAATAGGTCAAGTTGAAAAAATAAGATAATAAAGATGATTATGAGTATAAGAGCAGTTACTTTGGATATTATAATAATAGATTGTGAATTGGAAAGTCTTAGTCTTATATTATGAGTTCCTAAACCTAGTATTTAAATAAAGAATGTGATATTAACTAGACTAAGACTAGAGAACCCTACAACAGCATATTGACTTATATAACATAAATATAAGACAACATAAGATAAACATGTGATAGACACAAAATAAATTATAACATGAACATTGTATAGATAAATACTAAGATATTAGTTTTCAAATAGTGTCTAGAAGTTTTCTATAATAGTATTAAATAGTACCAAAACAAATTTTGATATCTATAACTATGGTCAGAAGTTTATTTTACTTGAGCAAAAACTACTGTTAATACTGTTGTTAATGTATCATATATGTTTAGTTGCCATTTAAATCTGAATACTATTATGTAATTTAACAGTCTGGAGTCTGGGTTCAAAAGATACCAGTGTAAGTTCATTGTTAGTTAATTGTTTATTTTTGGATATAGTACTTAAAATCATCTATATCTAACTTAATTGGTATAGATCAAAAAAAATAAGTGATTTCTAAAAAGAAAGTATTACTAGATAATATAAGAGAATAGCCATTACTCTAGAATAGGGCTTAGCTAAGTGTCTGATTCATAATTTATCTAATAGATCTTATCTTATAACATATATTTATCTATTCCTTTAGTTTCTTTGTCTACATACTATCTTGATCATTCTATTTATTGTAAGAACTTAGATAGTAATGCCTTAGAACTACTCCTAGTCCAAGTTAACAAGAAGAACTCAATAGAGTTTCTATTTAATTGTTGTATACTACTTATATACACTTTGTATTTATTTCTATTTATAAAGTCCCATGTATCTCTTTTGAGTTACTTCCTCTCACATGTCCACTAATTATTAATTAAATGAAAAAGAAAAAAAAAGAAATATAAATAATGACTTAGCTATTTTGGCTATGTCATAACATTTATCCTAATTAGAAAGTACTATTGTTGGACTGATGTTGCCCTTATAGGTAATTGGATTATAGCTACAATATATAAAAACTGTCCAGAACAGTGGAATTGTACTTTATATATGTTTTATATTTCTTTGACAAGAGCAAAGAGTACTTGTCATATCTCCTGGTCTAATGTCAAAATGGAGAATTCAAGGGTATTGTTGATTTTTTTGGATATATATGATTATAGTTGAGAAATATCATCTAGACTAATATTAGACAATTTTGGCAAATAAGAGCTACTATTATATATCCAGTCTAGTAAATCAAGATCTTTTGAAAAGGTCTCATCAAAGACTTTTATATATAGGCTGTACATAGCTACATCTTGGCAGATCTTGATTAATATTTTAATTAATCTAACTAGGATATCTCTTTATTTGAGCTATACTCTACATAACATCTAGTATATTAATTGTAATTATTTCTCACTGTTTCATTTAGTTTGCTTCATCTTCAAGAAAAGGCTTGTTTTTTTGGTCACTACAATATTTGGTCAGATATCTACATATAGCAGAATAAAAGCACAGATATGTTCTTGAGAGCTAAAGAAATACTGGACCAAGGCTAAATAGAAATGACTTATTGATTAAATATTTGAGAAGAGATATATAAGGGAACAGTGGTCATTCTAGAGTAAGGCTTAGCTAAGTATCTAATTTGTAATCTATCTAGTGAATCTTCTCTTATAATATATATTTATCTACTCTTTTGTTTTTCTGTCTACATGCTATTTCAATTATTCTATATATTCTAATTAAAAAGTACTACTATTGGACTGTAGCTTATATAACTGCATATAGACCATCTCTTATAGTATATATAAGAGTCTGTATTAGTAGATTTATCCTTACTCAAATATTACTCTAGCTTTTGAAACCCTTATTTAGCTTTTTAGTATGACCTTTGGCCTTTAGTCTAATATTGCTCTTACAGAATACAAGGAGTATATACACTTAAAACCAGACAAAAACAACTAGTTTTAAGACTTATAAATAAATACCTTATATATAAAATAAATATATAACTATTTGTTGTAATATAAACAAGTTCTAACCATATAATATTTTTGCTGTATATTTACCTGACAGTTCCTCTTTGCAATCTTCTCTCAAATTTGTTCTTTTTAGCTATTGTAATTCTTTTTCATATTCTTTTTCAAATTTATCTACCAACTCTTATACATTTTTCAGATTTTCCCTTGGTTTTTATGTATTTTCTTTTACCATATATTCTTTCTATTGTACTAAGTATCTATCCTTTCCTCTAAACTTTTGATTTTCTCAATCTTATATTTTTTTTCTCCTTTGGTTATCACTAGTACTGGCTGTTCTTTTCTTTGATCTTCTACTTGATCTCTATATTTCTGTACTTTACTAACATTTACTACTAGATGTATCTTGATATTACTTGGTAATTCCAGTTTAATTGTATTTGTTAAAATTATCTTTTTAACCTTGTAAGGTTCAACAAATTGTTCTATCAGCTTTTTTATATCTAGTATTTAAGATCTCTTATGCTTAATAGCATCTAGTTCTCTACTTGATACTCTTCTAGCTTACTTTTTCTTTTATCTATATACTTTTTTATTTTCTCTTGATTTTTCTTCAATACCACTTTTATCTCCTTATGAACTGTTTTTATCTTTGTATAATAATACTTTTTGGTAAACTGTGTAGTTTTTAGATACTTTTTCTTTACCAATATTCTATTCTCATTATTTTTTTTTACTTTTACCTGCTAGTCTGAATGTCTACTAAAACTGTTAGCTTTTTTTATACTGTCCTCTGGTATATGTTTTAATATAAAATCAAATTTAAACAAATATAAAGTCTATTCATGAAATATTTGAGATTTTTATAATTATTCTAGATCTCAATTTTAGTTTGTGTATCTTTAAGCAAATATTTCTATTTTTCTAAACATCTAATAATTGTCAATATTTCTTAGTTATAAATTTTGTAATTTTTTTTTGCTTTATTTAAAAACTTTGAAATAAAGGTCACTGGTTTTTATTTATTATCTTTACACTTTATTAACAATACTTCTCCTATTATATACTCAGATACATTTACCTCCATTTTTATCTTCTTGTCTAGGTCTATTGTCACTAATACTGGTCATGTTATAACTATTTACTTCAACTTCTCAAATTTTTTTTCTGTTCTCCTTTTCAATTCTACTTTTTGTTTTTCCTAACTAACTTGTGTAGTAGCTTAATTTGCTAATTCTAAGAACTTCTATATATTTTTGACTGTCTTAGATTGTAGCTATTCTAGAATTTGCTATTTCTCAGATTTTATATATAGATTATTTACTTTTATTTTCTTTAGTATTTTTCTTATCCTCTGTATTCACTAACATATCATCCATAAATACTACTACATCTCCTGTATTTATCAGATCTCTTAATATATTGTTTATTATTATCTAAAAAGTTTGTAAGATTAAAAAACATTATAGTGGATTTATATACTCCCAGATGTATTATGAATGTAGTCTTTTACTTATCTTTTTCTTTTATTCATATATTATTGTATTTCTATTGTAGGTTTATCTTTGTAAGCACCTTTTTTGTTTTCATGATATCAATTAGATCTAAAATTAGAGATAAGAGGTAGTTGTCCTTGATTATTTTCTTGTTTAGGTATTTATAGTTCTTTTACTATTTTCTTTTTTTAATTTTTCTTTCTTACAAAGAATACTGGTGAAGTCTAAGATGACTTTAAGGGTTTAATATATTCCAATTCTACTTTTTCAAATACTTTCAGCTATTTTCTGTAGTATTATTTTCTTTACTTTTTTTCTGTTTAACTTAACTTTATTAAATTTTTTCTATTGTTTATTTCTACTTATCTTTATATGGTATTTCCAATATTATATTAGTTTTTCCTAAATTGTATATATACATTTTTATTCTTTTTATATAGTTTTTGTAATACATATTTACCTTTATCTAGTGTATAATTGTTTTTTTACTATTGTATGTTCCATTTATATTTTTGACCATTAGTGGTTTTTTTAGCTTTTATAGTCTAAATCTATGTTTAGCTGCCATTTTTTTATTTATAAACATTTCTATTATACTACTATTTAATAATACTTTTACTGTTATACTTTTATATATATTTACCTTTTTCACTCTAATGTTCAACCACACTTTTCTCAATACCTACATCCTAGACATAAAATTTTCTTTTTCTTTTTCTCTAGTACTCTTTTCATTATTGTATTCTTTCTTTTATATTTGATACACTTTACTCTTGTTTCTCTCTTCATCTCTGCTTTATTATCCTTTCACTACTATGCTTTTATACAATGACTATATCATATATTTTTCAACTGTTCTCTAATAACAAAACCTTGTCTTTGATTTTTTCATGTTTTAATGTCTTTATAGTTGTACTTTTCACATTTTATAAAAGTAATTACCTCTTTCTCTGTCAAGCATTCCTTTTCTTTCAATAATACATCTCTTGGGGGCATGTCTTATCTACTACAATAAGGGATACACTAGTCTCTTCTTTTGCTGTGCCTTTTGCAGACTAGTTACATATACTATCTGTTTACTTTTCTTTATTTATTTTTTAATTTTAATGTTTGGGCATTTTCATTTAAAGTATTCTACTTCTTAATATCTGAAATATCTCACTTCTTTCTTTGTTGTTTTTTGCTTCTTTATTTTAACTTCTTTCTTTACTTTATATCTTATTACTCTACTCATTAATATTTTTAATTTATTATAGTAGACTAGTTTTCTTTTTTTCTTCTTATTTTGGTTTCTGTAGTTATAGACCAGATACCTAAACCTTTTGCAACTGGAACATATACTTTTTTTTCTTTCTTCTAACTCTATTCTTAGTCTGGCAAGAGAGTGTCATTGATTGAGTATACTGCTCTTGAAATAATTGTATTGCTTTAAATAAAAACTAATGATTGAGCTGATTACTAGTCAAAGATAATAAAAAAATAAAGTTTAGACAAGGTTTAAAGTAAACAGTATTTAGAGTATGATATTAAGTTCTTCTGTTAGTAACTGACTTAAAAACCTTGGACTAAAATATAGTCAAAATAGCTCTTCAAGGTTAAAAAAAAACTTAATGGAGTTTTTAATCTGTTTTTATTCAAGATATAAGTTGTTCATTAGCTACTAGTTTGACTCCAGTCTATGTTTATTCTATTTATAGTACTTTTTCATAGTTGAGATGACTTATGATACTGTTCTAACATCTCTATTCCAGGTCTTAACCATAGTATTTAACACTATCTTAAAAGTATTCCAGCTGATAATATTTGCACAACTAGTATTCTCTCCTTAGCTAATATATCACATTGTAGCACTAGCCTTAACACTTTAAGAAGTTAGTCTCTATTATTATTCCTAAGCCAAGCAAACTAGCTTATAACATTTCTAGGGTCTTTTGATTTATTGTTTTATTCAATACACTTGACAAGCTCATCAAGAAAATAATTACTAGATAACTTCAGTTTAATACTGTCAAGTATAATATTCTCTATCCCAACCAACTTAAGGATATTTCTTAGAGATCTACTGAGGATACTGGTTTTTTTTCATTTATCTAGTTTACTTTGACTAAACCAAAGACCTCAAGTATTGTACAGTTCTTTCTTTTGCTGAATCTCAGTATATTTACTACAATTCTCCAACACTCTGGCTTTGTAGACTGCTTAGTTAATTTCTTCTCTGACTATCTTGTAATTAGATTAACCCAGTATTCCTAGAACTCTTTTTTCTCTAATACCTATAACATAGATATTGGTATGGGACAAGGCTCTGCTCTTTTTCCTATTCTTTTTGCACTCTATATTATACTACTCCTCTATCTCTTTAAACATCAAGTTCAGGCTCTTAACTTAAATACTTCTATTCTCTTTTATGTAAATAATGGTCTTTTGGCCTCCCAGGTAAAAAACCTATAATAAAACCCTGTCAAAGCTTTTTTATAGCTATAGTATAGCTTCAGACTTAATAGAGTTCTTTAGCTTGGTTATAGAATATAAAAAATTAGAGATTTTTTACTTTTCTAGAGTGTATAATGTCTCTAACCCAAAGTTGGATCTTTCAGCTATTGGTACTTCTACTCTTAAACCTAAAATATACTGGTAATACTTGGGCTTTTATATTGGTCCTATATTGTTCCTATTATAACTTATGGTTTATTTCTGGTACTTTACTAGATTTTAGACTATAAGTAAGAGTGAATGCTCTTTAAGTTATAAGTACTAAAAAAAAACATTAACTTATGCTAAGAGGAAAAAGTAGCAGCCCTAAGACAAAACTGCTTGACCAGTTTCTTGAAGTAGAAATAAATGGGAATAAGACCTACTAGAGTCTTGGTTCTACCAGTTGGTAAATTACAAAATACATCTTTAATTCTTTTTACTAATGTCCAGAGTACTCAGTTAAGAAGTTCTCTTTTGGATACTAAAGTATTACTACTTAACCTCACAAAATGCTTCAATCTGCTTTACTTTAAGACATTTTCAAAATATAAGTTATTGGACAACTTTTTTGATTATATCTCTTTTCACTTTTGTAATTGCTTAAAGAAGAGCTTTCTCAAGACCTACTTTCAGGCTCTTGACTGTTTGTATTATGAAATATCCTTTGATTTTTGGTTTACTTAGACTAGATCTACTTTCTGGCTGTAGTGCATGCTCTCAGGGAATTTATTGGCTTTTAGAACTATTCAAGCAAGATCTAATAATCTCTTCACTTTTTGGTATATAAAGATGTTACCAACACTCAAATTGCTGCTAGATCTTCTATACTAAAGATAGTAGTTAGTTTTTTTTCATTAGCAAATTGGTTATATTATATGCCAGAACAACTCAAGCTATTCTCAACTATACTTTCATTAGGGAGTTTAGACAGTATTTTTCCCCTGTAAAGTATACTATTGTCAGGTAGAAATATATCAATACATCTTTACCAACTATCATTAGTTTATTCATGCTCTTTTGACTAGTCCATTACTGTTGGTCAAGAACTTGACAAAGTTCTTAAAGAAGCACTCTAGTGTATTTGCCTTTGCTTTCCAGGATTATCTATCTTTTAAGCCTTTATGAGCATTTTCTTGGTTTTTCTTTTTTGTGTTTGTAGATAGTTTCTCAGTTTTATTTCTCTCAGTTTTCTTTGACCCTGTATTCTAAACATAATAGGTCAATAGACCTGGATATACCATTCAAAGATTGGTTATGAGTAATCTATATTTAATTCTCTTTTTTTTTCTAGATTAGATTTTTTCTTTAATACTAATAGTATCTTTTGTTAGTAATAGAATAGTTATGGTCTTTGAGGCCTCTATAGATTACTTATTGTAGATAGTCTACTACAGACTGCAATCAAACACTATGTTATAAATTTTTAAACAAAAAATAATAATAATAAAAAAACTTCTAGTCTCAGTTATAGTTTATGGAACTATATCAGATATTTGTAAAGGCAAAAATAAGAGAGTCAATGATTCAGAGTGAATAGTAGACTTTTTTGGAAAAAATGCTATTACTTTATAACATTATAGTCCAGAATAATAGTATATGAGCTATTTAGAAAAATAATAAAGTATGTAAACAAAAAAGATATATAATTTGAGTTACAAAATTGTTTACTACACTATTTAGAAAAAGAGTGGAAAAGAAATTATTTTTTTGATTACAAAACTATAGACAGAAATAAAAGAAAAGTCCAGGAAATAATTGAATAGGTTAGAATATATCAAAAATTTAAAAGAGACTAAATATTTCTCTAAGTAAAAGAGTACAATTAGCACCTTTGGATCAATAAGCACTGTAGTGTTCAATTAAAGATTTGATATCTTAGGTAGTCATTTCTCTAGTAATGGAGATACAAAAAAGAGCTTATTTAGAGTAACAAAAAATAAACCAATATCAGTCTTTAATTGTGTATAAAATAAGTTTAAAAAAAGATAAATCAAAAAAAAATACTTATAAAAAGTAAATAATAGTCTTTAAATATAACATTATATTGTTATATGTATATTTTGTATATATTTTATGCTATAATACAATGTTGAGATGAATTCACCTCACTTAAACCACTTTGAGAGTAAGCTACTACTTATAAGCTATATAATGTTTATTATTATCTATCATATAACTATTCAAACATCTAATATGTAACAATAATACCACAGATCTTATTATTTTTATCTACTGCAACAAAAATTGTTTTTAAATTCTAAAAATAGTATTATATAACAACAACTCTAAAAAAACCAAAAATACTAGACATTTATTACTACTATAGATCTTAATATGGTTACTTTTTGTTATATTCTTGAAAAAAATAATAGTTTTGGAATTCAATGGAAAAATAGTACTATTTTTTGTAATAATGTATGTATTTATAAAGAGTTCTAACTTAATAAAAGATTTTTAAATAATATTAGTACTTTTGGTTTAATTTTTTATTATCTAGGATTTTTGATACTTGAAGTGAGTTTACAGCAACTTTTGTACTAACATCAGTTACTTTTTTATAATTAGTTATATAAAAACTATAAATTATTTGCTCAATTAATTATAATTTTTTAGATATTTCAAATTAGTATAAGATATACTTTTTAATATCTTGAAAAAACTTCTGAAAGTTCT
>Ga0154004_1000128_pt1 | contig 19075 bp, 18 predicted proteins | sample TSFL088MetaG_FD_104727 | JGI IMG/M metagenome (GOLD analysis project Ga0154004, IMG submission 104727) | Attine ant fungus gardens microbial communities from Florida, USA - TSFL088 MetaG | ecosystem: Host-associated > Fungi > Mycelium > Unclassified | place: USA: Florida, Lake Talquin State... | reverse complement strand
TGACAGGCGACTGGGCAGGTGACTTGACATCGAGCGGCGACTTCTAAATATCCGCTGTGTGACAATTGATGCAACTTGACAGAATGTGCGCCGCGTTACCGTTACCTTCGCTCGAATATCACATTATAGGTATACCTTCCTCGTTACACTTATGACATACCTTCATACGTCTCAGGTCATGGTTGAATGAGTTCGTTCTGCAAAATCTGGTAGTGATTGGACCCCCAATGAGCTGGCCGCTTATAACATTACGGCGGATTCTGATACTTGTGATGTACACCACAACTGAGAGAGATAGACAGAAATCAGATTAACCCATATTTACATGAAAGGAGAAAAGCTACAAAACGTATGTCAAACTTGTAATGGGTGTTACCAGGTGTTTGAGGACTCATGCGGCGAAGGAGAAACTGGAGCCATATAAAAAGGGTTATCAGGTGAATTTGAGATGGCTGGGAAATCTGGCGATCTGAAGCCTTTCATGAGCCTGTCCGTGTCTGTGGTGGTGAAACAGCTGACAAAAGATCAGCAACATTAGCCCCTTCCTCTGAGAAGTATCCCTGATCCAACTCCTTCTGACATCGTGTCTTTGACTTTGGCCCTGCTAAGCAAAACACTTGTTGATCATCCTTTGAGACCTGCAGACCGTAAGTGCATGTAGAATGAATTCCCCTTGATCCTCGAGTGCTATCCAGTTGCCTGATGATTGACTTATATCTCGGTGCATCGGCTACTGTATTTACGGTACGAGCTGTTAGGTCGACACAACCCTCGTATAGCAACGGTTCTAGATATCGGAAAAGGACGATGACCATTGAAGAGAATCAGTTAGTAGAGAGTGGATGGATAGATGTTGAGGCGAAAAAGAACAGCGCCGGTGTCATACTCTACATGCTTAGACAATGGGCTACAGTTACCACCTCTAGTCCAATAGATCACTTGAAGTCTCCCAGACATACATAAAGTTCGGTAACGGTCAAATTAACACTCTGACAATGAGGAGTGAATCAACAAATATCAACGCATCACTTGTGTCTTTGTATAAGCAGTCACAGTTGACTCGCTTCCTATGCTTTCCCTAGCCCATCACTTCATTCCCTACAGCACTCTCATTTCTCAGATAATGGACTTGTCGTAGTGCAAGATTCACTGGGGGAATCATCTGGAGGAGAAGGAACGAACATGGGAAGAATTCGCCGTGGTAGGATATTTGTGACTAGTGTTCACACGTTGACATGAATTTAACAGCCTTCTGTTCTCATCACCTACCTATCTTGCTACCGCCATGTCGATGTTTACTGGTGCCAGAGACTTCACAATTATGGATAGTAACTTCAATGCTAGCATCACGAACCAATATGGCCGCTCTGGTGGGTGACTTTGTTTTCCTCTACTGAAATGTTGGTCAATCTAGTACTAGGTATCGATATCCTCCATGATGCCTCTGATCCAGGAGCAGCATTTGATTCTCAAGACCACTACGATCGTCGCTGCTTTCCTGGCACTCGGGAACAATATATTGCTGACATCACAAATTGGGTAACCGAATCTGCCAGCCCACCTTCGTTGATATACTGGATGAGGGGACCAGCTGGTGTTGGCAAGTCAGCCATCGCTCAAACATGCGCCGAGAACCTCAAAAGAACTGGGCACCTTGGCGCTGCATTCTTCTTCAGTGTCAAGAAATATGACAATCCCTTAAGCTTGTTCACTTCCATCGCTTACCAACTTGCCACTACGCTCCCTGATTATCGCACATCTATTGATGAGAGGATCTCAAAGGACAAGACTCTTGTTGAGAAGAAAATGCCATCTCAATTCAGATCACTGATCGTCGAGCCACTTCAGGAGATAGGGAAGCAGGGAAAGAGGGTACAGTCAAAAGCGATCCTCATTGATGGGTTGGATGAGTGTGCCAGTGGCGATGCTCAAGCAGAAATTATCAAGATAATTGCATCCTCTGCCAGTGAAGGATCCACCCCATTCCATTGGGCTATATTCAGCCGTGCTGAACCTCGCATTGCTTCCACATTCAAGCAAGACAACATCGCTTCCGTCACTCATTCTGTCGAACTCCCCATCTCTCGCGAAGCAGATGATGAGATCGAGATGTATCTTCGGGGGGGATTCAAGAACATAGTTGAACAACTTGATTTCCCGCGATTTCTGTCATCATGGCCAACTGACAACGACATCAGGTCCCTTGTTGATGCAGCGGCTGGCTTATTTGCACACCCTGCTGCTGTGTTGCGTTATGTGGCCTATCCACAAGACTCACAATTCCGCAATAGACTGCAATCTGTTCTGGAAATCCTCTCCAATGCAGGAAAACAGGTATCTACATCACCATTTTCGCAACTCGATGCTCTCTATGTCCACATCATGAAACAGATTCCAGAGAGCATTCTTCTGTCTGCACAATTCCTTCTTTTCTTTCCTGAACACAGCTGGAATGCTGCCACTCGTCGGCAGCATGTTTCCACACATTGTTGCGTGTTTAGGATCTCTGAGTGTACATTCAGAGACATCTATCACTGTCTACATGCTGTGATTTCATACGAGGCGTCTTCCGATCCCTTCAGTTCAATCGACCCTCGCATCGACCTCATGCGGCCGTATCATGACCAAGGTCAATGGTTCCATCTAGATAAGTCCATCACACACCATGCCTTGGGTGTTCATGGAACAATCCGCTTCTATCATAAGTCTTTCTACGATTTCCTCTGCGATCCCTTTCGCTCTGGTGCCTTCTGTATCACCAGCCCTACCATTTATTACAAATTCCTTGAACATTTGATTCAAGATCATCATCATTATGCATCAAGCTATGCTATTGACGGTTCAAGCATGTATTTCCTCCCCTTATCTTTGCCATAAACTTACTTGTTATTACAGCCCTTGTATCGGCACCGGATATCATCAGCTCCTCTACGGCACTTTCCTGGCCACATGGAACCGAGTTTGCTGACTCCCTTCTCAAGTTTACGACTTTTTCCAACCTCTCATACTACTTATCCGGTGATGACCAAGGCTTTTTTTGCTTCTCTAAGGATGTTCCACCGGCTATATTGCAGCGTTTGGCAGATGTTGATTATCACAAGTCCCTGATAGCGGACAGAATGTCGTTGGAACTCAGGGATTCATCAAATGCTTTTTTTTTCTGCATTTGGACGACGACTGCCCAAACATTATCGCACACCGTATTTGAGCGTACTCACACTGATTTATTAGAAGAATGGTTTCTTGCTGCATTTCTTCTGGTATGTTTCAAATATGATCACCCACAATGAATTTACCCACACACTGCCAGGCTGTCAATAAATTGGAGAAAGCAAAGGTCATCCGGCCATACGTTCCTTTCTTTGGCTCGAGCCGTGCCTCAGGGCTTCTTCACACTTTCTCCCGCAAGAAGTCAGTGAGGAGGAACAGTGGACTTTATAAACTTGGACATGGAGAAAAGTCGGTTATATGGTATTGGGAGTTTGATGTGCAGAGGCGATATTTCCATCAATTTAAAACTATTGACTATGCGGCGGCAGTAAAGTTCTACGCGGCGAACAAGTTCACGATGTGGGAAGAAAAAAAAGGAAGGTCATTCAGAAGACAACTAGGAAGGTGTTGAAGGGGAGGGATTTCCATGAGCATGCTGCCGGGCATGAATGCGAGGAGCAGCATGAGGCCGAGATTGATGTTCAAGGTCAGGATGATGGCCAGAATGTTTGGGAAGACGAGGGCGATTCCAAAGACAATGACGATCAACAGGACAATGAGGAGAGGGAATCCGGATATTCATCTTAGACACTGAGCTTGCCCCGAAAAAAGGCATTATCGTCCTTTTATTGTCTTATCTTCTGTAGGGTCTTCGACATCTGCTTGCCAGACGATATGGTTTGAACAAACCCTGTTTCGGTAGTATAGATTCATTAATCTTTCAGTCTCGCGTGTCGTCGATTAATAGGGTAAAACATCTGTGATATATTTATTTCTTTTCTTCTGTTCCTGCCCATCCAGTTTTGATTCACTGCTTTTTTTATTGTGTATGCAGTAGTCAATTTATCGTTCATGCCATCAGCATAATTGGACAATCTTGTGTCTGTCGAAATAAATACAACAGTGCTGAGAATAATGGTCTACGTGTGCGATACATCATATTGATCTGACATAGTTTGAAGTCTCCAGTTCGAGCGCAGGCTCAACATCTCTACTAATTCAAAACTTGTCAGCCGAACTGAATATCATATCTCAAGACGAGTGGCTCTTTTACTTACCTTTACATATCTTGTTCTACCATAGCTCCAAAGTTCCCTGAATCCTTCCCTTCATTCGGATGAGAAATATAACCTCAGTTCTAATCCAACCATGGATTTACTCAAACTAAAGGCTCTGAACGACATCGCCAGTGTCAACAGCCAGGACTTCAAGCATCCTACACCTGCACAAATGCCCACATTTCGTCTACACTTCCATTCATTGCTTTCAATTATTTTCTCGTCTCTCACCAGCTCTGGACTGCCGAGACATGACTAAAGCATAGCATATTGGCTAGCGCTGGGTCAAGAACATCCAGTATTGTGACCCAGAGGAAGATGGAGGTAACTATTGAGAAGAAAGTTTGAACACCGCCTGTTGACAAACTCAGCTTGTGAACCCGGTTTCCGGAGATTTGACGATACATGGAACAAGAGAACAATTAATATCATTGTTGTAAACAAGCCAGCCAAAAATATGGTGTATGGGTGCGTAAGGCATATATTGATATGTGCAGGAATTTCGTTGTCTAGTTCTGGGGGAATAATTCTATGCATATCCGAACGCCTCCAGTTGTTTTATACTCCTATGTGCTGGGCAGTGGTAGAGTGGAAAAAGAAATCGGAAAACAAGCATGAATCACATGGTGATTTTACGGCTTTGAATATGTCGACGACACACTTGACATGAGGATCAAATGCAAAGAAGTGTCTCTGCCATTAATTCAAATGACAGGGTTCGTTCAAGCTCCATTCTCTTGTATGCACATACCAACCTCACTGAAAAAAGATCTTCAATTCTCGTTTGGAATTCTCTGTCTAATTTTCCTATCCACTGTCATTGCCTGTGGTTACGTGCTTGAGAGGTTGGCTGATACATCAATGTTGGGTATTGAATGCTCTTCTGACAAGCGTATCATTGGTGAAATCGTTGATCTAACACTATCGACTAATCAAATCCATTCCATTCACTTTGTCTTCTTGACTTGGTTCTCTGCGACAAACTCACGGGCTTCACCACTCACCTTACGGAGTGCAAAGGCCCACAGTACAAGTTTCCGACAAAAGGATGACCTTCTCTTCAGTTACCCTCGCTTCTCACTCATTACAACCTCTACCAATTTTTACCATGTTGACACAAACATACAGGTCCACCATTTGATTCATATTTAAAATTGACAGTATTTATTGACAGTGACGACTTGTTGCAGACATCACGGTCATTGACCCATAAGTCCGTCAGGTGACAAAATGATACATTCAATTACAGTAATCAGACACCAACAATGATTTTTCATTGCGACTGTCCTCTGGATTGATCATCATCACTGTCACCCTCTTTTCAAGATGAGGAAGGAAATTTCGTCGATTTCTCATCTGTACAACACCAACGCGGTTGAGGGCTCCCCAGACGCTGATGAGGTCTCCTTTTCAGTGACAGAGCTATGTGTGAGCAATTCCGACACACGGCTACCCATTTGGCCCAGCTAGCAGGAAGGTTAGAGAGCTCTATGGCACGAAATACTTGACCCTTATCTCAAAGAACATACTAATAGCTTTGATAGCAGTGATGTTCACATTATATTACCACAAACTTTTTAAGGATACGCAAAAAGAGCTAAAGCGTCGCGGAAACTGCCCTTTGGTTGAATCACCTGGAGGTGAAACGGGATATACATTATTTTTAGTTGAATTAACACGGACCCGTGGCCCTAGTGACCCTAGTGGATTTCGACCCGTGTCTCTATTTTTTTCGGACTCAACATTTCTTTTTCACAACAAGTAGCCTGGTACCAAGATGCAGAGTGCTATAAAAAGCCCAATGTCTGGGACATGTCTACAGGAGAAAGGAGTAGGGTGTGGGTGAAGTTAACTAGCAGATAGGGAGGATTGCAGTGTGTTCGAAGGTGACCATGTCTAGTAAATCGGAATGGAATGCTGACTAAGCATTGTGGACTTGTTCCAAATCAGTCATGTCCGTAATGTCCAGTTTCGAGCCTATCACAGAGGACGAGTCGGAGGGCATATATTCTAGCAATCAATCAAGCACACAGTCAAAGAGCAGGGAGATCCAGTACATATTGGCCCAAGCACAGCGATTTGCAAGTACCGTTCGTCATCTTCACCAGGCTTCACATCCAGGACTTTCCGGAGGAGATCCGCCGAAAAAACCATCACATTTATGTCAAATGGGTAGCTACACTAGATGGCTTAGCAGATTATGCCATTTAGGGGACGAAACGCGAGATGTGCTCAATTATTGACTTCAAAATGCACCAGGGCAGAATGGTATGTTTTAGTTCTAATCTGGTGGATTATACTCCAATCACAGTTCTCCAGATATGAATATCTTCAATAAACAATATACGTTGTTTGCAGGGTTAGCCAGCTGTACGATCTACCGTCGCCGTTCGAATTTGGAAAACCCAGCGGTTGGAGTCCCGTCCAAAACGGCTTTCCTATCCTTTGCCTTCGTCCAGGATCAGCGAGAGGTTTGCCACTGTGCACGCTACATGATGTGTTTCGCAGGTTCGAAAATGCGAAAAATCTGTGCTCCTTCCAAATCCCACGATGACAGTTGAACCAATGCCAGCTGAAGTTTTGGCCGCACACACCGCTGCCTCATGCCTTTGTCGCGACATGGGAGATTATTTCAAAAACGAGCGCAAGCGTTCAGTAGCTTTTGATTCCTGCATGGCTGGCCTTTTCGAGAAGTGGGACAAGGAGCACGTTTTACAACCTGAAAAAGTCTTTGCTTTGGCAAGGTCGATCGGGTTATCCTAAAAGACAATGTAGTCATAGCCCTCCGTGAGGATAAGTGAGAAGCTGGACATGGAGGGTCCGATGTGTACATGCAAATTGCTCGGGATTACGATCTCCTTGTGAGAGTGCTTGTCGAGAGCACTGAGACAGCAGCTATCAACTTTCTCAGCCATGGAGCACCATGCTTTTTGATCTGTGTTCTAGGTACGTATTGTTGCATACTGATCATGACATTGATTGTTTGAACTTTGCCTAGGACCCATGTTATTCATATGTGGTGGATTTTACGACGGCCACAAACCCATTGTCGAACCACTTTCCAACCCAGTGTTCATGCTTCGTGATTACACTAACACTCGTCATATAGAGGTAACAACTCTGTTGCGGGCATTAGCTAGGGGGATATCATCTTCGAGACCGTAAGTGCCTCATGAGATCAGACTTCTGCTACTATCTGTCGATTACAGGCTCATGTCCAAACCACTCGAGATTGAGTTCAAACATTCTACCCCTCGCATATATAAGACATGTATCCTGATTCAACCGCAAGATGAAATGGGCGCACTCACCTTTGAGTCCAAGTTGGGCCGTGTGGATCAGCAAGTCTTTCTTGCAACTTTAACTCGTCTTCCTACCTCAATATCAGAGTATTTGTCAAGCTCGTCTCTGGCCGATATCCGCAAGCCATCCAGAGGCATTTGGCAGCTCATGGACTGGCTCCCAAGCTGTATGGTACTGTCAAGGTGGACGGTGCACCAACTGGATATATCATGGAGTACCTTGACCCATCCGCCTGGCAAACGTTACATCAATTCCTCATGTCAAATGCTGCAGCCCTAGGTCATAGTCCCCTAGAGAAGACTCTTCAAAACATCGTTGCCCGGCTCGAAGATGAGAAATATGTTCATGGAGATCTTCGTACCGACAACATTATGATTCGGAAAGATTCACCTCGCGAATCCCCAGACCTCACAGTAGTTGATTTTGATTGGGCGGGAGAGAGAAATCAAGTTCGTTACCCTGCAGACCGAAACACAAATATGAAGTGGCCTGGTAAAGCAGGAGGGCTGATCCAGGGATGGTCATGATTGGGAATTGGCGTCATCCTGGTTGTTCCCTGAGGGCAGTGAAAAGGCAAAGACAGGTGGTAGGGAGGCAGAGGAGGGTTTATGATCATTTTTTGAGATTTGTATTACCCTTGTTGACAGTTGTACAGTTCTGGTCTTCGTATAAAAAATTTCATCACTTGGATTGGATTAGGGTTGCTAAGATCTGTTCGGGGATCCATTAGAAATTATGGGAGATTTGGGACAAGGCATTACGAGGAAGACAAACGTATCCAGGCCCTCATGGTCGAATTATGCGGTTATCATGTACTTTGATCCGCAAATTATGATGGCCATTGTGTGATGATCGATAAAACGTCGCACTTTATTATCGACATTGAGATACGACAGATTACGGCATACAATAGCGCATGAATATTAGTACAGAAGGGTGGCATGGGTGATGGAGGCGGGGTCTGCAGTAGAGCGAGTATGTGTAAAAATTGGTCATGACGAGTCGAGGAAAGTCTAACGTGTGAAAGCAACGCAATGTTCTGATGTGACTACCAATCACCCACTCATCACGGGCAGTTACGATGGTATTCGTCTGTACTCAAGGAGATGTTGATTCATGTGGTAAAAATGGTTGTGGGGGACATCTGTACGTGACCAATGAACGATTTGAAACTGACCATGACATGCCAGTTGAATGTGCGTCCAAACAACTAAGAGAGCTAATTACAACAACAGATGTACAGCAAATCAAAACAACCTTTGAAAAATCATGCTTTCAAACAATGCACTGGAAGAACCGAGGAAAATGTGATGGACGTATCATAGCTGTCCCTGATTTAGAACCATCCCTTGAGCTTCTCTTCAGCATCGTAGACTATTTTTTACATGTTCTACCAATCATGACTTGACGATCCATTCATTATCTACTGCTCTATCCGTTATCCGAACAAACTAGAGTGGGGACGTGGATGAGTTGACTTGGAGAGAAACTTGTCCTATTCCTCCCCTGGGCAACGATCTTTTGATGCACTATTTTCGAGTGATATTAGAATCGATAGGAAAAATGTTCAACGAATTTGAAACTCGTGACAAAAAGTTTTCACTGCGAGATAGACCTCGCCAATCAATGAAAGATATTCCTAGCAAATTGCATTGAAAGGAAGTCATCTCTGGAGTCATGATAACAATACGATATTATTATATAAGATCCACACATGCAAAAACAGGCATACTCAACTACATGTCTAACACAGTACGCAAGAATGCACTCGTGGTTCTTCGACAATGAGGATAGAAACGGTCAAGTGGAGTCCTCTGGTGCAGTGACCAAGACCTTCAACCAAGGGTTGGCTCTGTGGATTACTATACTCCTAGAGTCAAGAGCAATGCGTCAGAGTCAGAAAAATACAATTTCAGGAATAGTGCGGTTGCAAATTTGTCACCCCGAGATTGTCGACTATGATGCCATTTTTAATGATCGCAAGTAGGGAATACTAAGCTGAGCAATGAAAGAGGTGGATGAGCAACGAAAAGAGCAGGACGCCTAAATTGACCCAGCATTAATCAAAGAGAAAATCAAAGACGTCAAGTATCAAAACAAGAGCAACGGAAATTCAATACAAGAACAGACCAAAATATGTGAAGTATCCGAATGGACCATCCACCCTGAGCAATGGAACTGGAATCCGATGAATAGAAATGGAGGCAGAGGTAGAGCTCCAGAGTGATGAGCGTGAGATGATGGGGGGGCGCATACATTGAAGGCCGGTGGTGCGTGAGGCTGTGGAGGATAATATAGATGAGGTCGGTGTATATGGGGAGGGTCATAACTCACTTGTGTTTGCGATTGTGTTTGCGAAATTACTTGTGAGTTCAAGTAAAGATGGCGAGGTCACAGCTCCAGAGTTTTGCATCTAAGAAGGATCAGGGGTTGACATAGGCGGAGCAGCAACTAGAGGCCTGGATTGCGACAAAAATTTTGCAGTTGACAACGTCTGAGGTATCGAGGCAGGTGGTGAGCATCATGTATAGATACATTGAGCAGATTGAGGAAGCACTGACTGATTGGGGTGGGTATATGGCTATGCGAGAGGGTGGCAGCTTCACGTATTCATAGTAGCGGAGGATAAGGAGCTGTTGGTATAGCCACAGTTGGAGTCGGGTGAAGTGGTTGCAGACGGACTGGGTGAAGTGGACTCTGCAGGAGATGACCGAGTTTCTTGAGGGCTGGTCGGACTCGTAGATGATTTCGTGGTAATGTCTTGTTCAGGATGGGGTAGCGCGCTTGGACACGGCACTCTTAGGCACCTCATGTCTCACGGTAAGAAGAGGAAAACCAGTCAGTTAGAAGGATCTGCAGTTGATATCATCATCAGCTTGAAGATTGTATCAGACGAGCGTGATTGATTCAGTAGTTCAACAGATCTACCAACAAAATGCCTATACGCGCGCATAAAAAGTTTGATTGCGTAGAGACGCACATACATGTAGCTCCTGCAAGAATAGAGATGTCGCATAGGAGCAGATAAAGTTTAACAAGCCAATCAAGTGAGAATCAATCTGTCAGCACCATTGCCATGGGAGCAGGGGTAGTCAGTTGAAACCTGCGAGCGCCATCGATAGCTAATCGAAAATAACAACTGTAAATAATAGACAAACAATTACAACTGGATGATGGCTGGGAAATAAGCCGACACTGGCGGAAAATGATTGAGTAACTGGTCAAAATGGATCAGGAACGAATTGTGAGTAATGGATGGAGAAATATAATGTAGCAATATGTATAATCACTACATGTTTCAGTGCTTGTCATCTATCATACTACTCATTGTCGATATCTCCTATGACAAGAATTGCCTCTCCAGGGCAAGAGGACAGAGTATTTATGACCAGCAGAACATTGCTCGAAAAAGATATCGTCGTAATTGTCTCAATCCTACAGGGAATGCCATCAAGACATAGTATGGAGCTTTGATCCGTTTATCCATAAACGGCTAGAGGATATTCCGGCAAGGTCACGACATCCGAGCCTTGGCAAGACAGCATAATCTGCAAGCTTTCTGTTTCCTTGACAATATTGCATAGCATCAGCAATACTAGAACCCCATTTCCTACACACCAGATGTCTTTTGTCATTATTACTATGTAGTTTTGTATCTAAGTAGAGTTATCTATCACAGACTGCAAATGAGCACCATGTAATAAATCGGTGATCCAAAAAAAAACTACGTAACTTCATGAGCAACATGAACAAGAGGGAGAGACAGTGGGAAATTAACTTCAGTGTCACCTCTATGGTAGACAACTGAGGGCTACTGCTGAATGTCCAGACTATTTATCTATGGCTGGTCTATCTACTAACTTCGCTGCTGCTCATTAGGGTTAAGCTACCGTTTTGTACTTGTGTCCCGTCTCGTCCAATCCATAGCCTAATTTCCATCCTTCCTTCTAAGCCCATGTGAGTGTATCGGTTCCGTCCAACAAATCCGATTATCCCCTCTACCCGACAAGAAGAATATTGATTAAGTATTTTGCGCTCACTCTTTGAGTTCAATGAAGGGAGGACAACATGTCGTTGAGTACGATTGCACGACCAAGTATGAATAATGCTTCGACGACGACAAACAGTGGTCAAGGAAGACCGTCATATGGATAGTGTAATTATTGACAGTTGTATATAGTTCTTTGTACAAAGAACAATAAATGATCTGTTACTTCGGTGGCTTACTTTCACACTATGAGGTTCAAGATTAGGTTCTTTTGCAATTTCTTGCAATCTTCCAACATCAGTACCATCGCCCTAGATGATAGTGAAGATACCGAGGTCTGGGACCTCAAGGAGGAGGTCTACAAGAAATACGAAACAGAGTTCAAAGGGGCCAATGTTGGCATTAGTCGTCTTGAATTCTTTGCATTGGTTCGTCCCATTTGTATTGAAGCATATTGTTGGAAGCGATTGTTAGTTAGTCCAACCCAGTACCCAAGAACCCTCTCAAAACACTTGCTAAACGAGTCATAGATGCAATGGCGGAAGACAAAGATAGTGATGACTTCCTTGATGATGGTGTCCAGTTGCATGAACATCCAGAATGGCAATCTTTGGATGATATTTCGCTTATCCTCCGAGTCAACCGTGGTAAGTGGTGATTGCCACTCTCTAGGAGATATGAATTAAGACTAGACGAATACGCCGAGGAAAAACTCACATCGGTAAACTTTCGCAAGGGCCTAGCGGATTATTTCTTAAATAATGCTTCTATTGCACCATCTGAGGCAGCTAAGGTGGAAAATTTTCGTGATACGCAGGCTCGAGTCGAGACAATGATCTTTTGTGGTCGCCCTACTCTGCCTTCTGGGCAATCCCTCCTACATAGCTATGCCCTCAATTTTCCCAATTCGTGATTGACCTTGACTCCTGTACACCCTCAACCCAGGATATTGGACTTTTCCACGAACTCTGTCAGGACATGTCAGATATATTTGATGACGAATTCAACAGGAATGTCCGGTTCATTAATGTTATGAAAGAATACGGTTTCAGCGACCTCGACAGAGGATACATTGGGCACTACCCATGTGATGGCCGGCTGAAGGTATTTGTCAGTAAGGCCCGCCGGGACGCCATCTATTGTATCCTCGAAGTCAAAAACGAGATTCCAAATGTAACCTCGGAACCTATGGCTCAAGCCATATTTTACTGGCTGGAGGCGGTTCGTATCATGATCGGAGGCAAAGACAATCAATTTCTCTCCAAGACCAATTTCCCTGCTGTGTTGCTGCTTCATTACGGTGAGAGTTGCTCCAAATGTCTTTTTATCTACTTCACATTTTCAACAGGACCGTATATCTCCGTTGCCCTCGCTGTTTACACTGGGATCGCGAACGTTCAAATGATGACTCCTGTTTTTCCATTGCACTTCCATCCCAGCGATGCTAGGGCACGAGCAACTGGGGAGCGTTTTATCTGTGCTCTACACCGGCTGCTTTTCAATCTCAAAAATTATTACTTGACGGCCGCATTTTCTGAACAACCGCTCTTGCAGCCGCAGTTCCCGTTCTACAACAGGTATACCGATGGTATTACTACTCATCAGTTTGTGTACGAGAAGCAAATTGATTTGAAGAGGGCATTCATCGCACATCTTAAAGATAACCCAGAGGACAAGATATTTGTCAAATTCGCCCTTTGCTATAGTGAGGATGCGCATGAGACTGCGTATGCTTACGGCTTTGCTCCAAAGCTCCGAGCTGTTGAGCGTTTTGAGGATGGTTGGGTGATGGTGGTCATGGATGATGTCTCGCACCAATATCGCTGGATGCGGAAACCACTGAAAAAGAAGGTGTATCAAGCAGCTGAAAAGGCTCTTGCCCTGTTGCACAAAGATGGATATGTCCATGGTGATGTGCGCGAAACGAACATAATGGTCAAGAGAGATGGGGTGGACAGTGAGGATTTGGGCGAAATTATTCTTGTTGATTTTGACTGGGCAGGGAAAGAGAACACTGTCAGATATCCATCCAACATCACGTTGAATCACCCTGACATTCCGCGTCCGGAGAGTGTTGAGCGTGGAGGCTTGATTTCTTCTGCTCATGATGTTGAGATGTTGAGATTACTATCCTAGTTTATGTCCTGAACAGTGAAATACAAGTTTTTTTCTATCACTCAAGATTAGCCAGCACAGTGGTAATAGTGTCAGGACTATGACCCAATGGACTCACACGGTGGATATTTAACTGTCAAGTCGGGCTGGTCAGTATGCTGTCAAGTGACTTACAACTATAATGTCATGTATCTGTCAAGTCTGTCACATGTCACACCTGTTGTTGAGTTCACACACAATTCACACAATTAGCCCTCTATGAATTCTGACAATAATCCACATACCTATCCACCCAGTCATATCCCTGTAGAAGCCCAGCAAATGGCTGTTTTTGATAGTATGCTTCAGTCACATATAGCTGAAATGCAAGAATTATTTCAACAGCAGTTCAATGCTGAAAAGTTCAAGTGGATGAAGCAGCAGGAGGAAACCTATGAGCAGGAACTTGCTCTTGAGAGTGAGATTGAAAAGTTAAGGTTACAGCTGGCCCAAACCCAAGTGCAACCACCATCTGGGTGAGCTGATTCTACTATATCATATAATCTATTCACTCACACCTAACTAGTACTTTATTAATGTCAATGCCATTAACACTTCATCATTTAGCATGCTGATCTACATCAAGTACTCCAGGACTTGGCTGTAAGGGGACACCCTAGGATCATACTTAGTGAGTGTTGATGGGTCTATTCTTATCTAGGGTCCAGATTTCTTAGTACATGTCCAATCTCTCCTGTCTGTAAGGGCAACATCAAGCAGATGGCCAGAAGTCACACTGAGAAGCTTAGTAAAGGTCCTAGAAGCTAGTGTGATATTTGAGTAAGAATAGATCTACCTATACAAGCTCCTATATATACTAAAGAAGATGGTCTATATACAGTCATGTGAGCTACAGTCCAATAATAGCACTTTCTACTTAGGATAAATAGAATGATCAGAGTGATATGTAAACAAAATGACAAGAAAATAGATGGAAGGGCATCAAAGATAAGATCCATTAAATAAATGTTATCACTCTGGTGATACCCTATTACATTACACTCACTGAATGCTTACCTTAGCAGAGTCTTGTCTCAGCTATACAGCAGAGCTGAACTTCCATCAGATGACTCATTTTGATGACCAGATCATATATTAAGTAGTTAGGCTATTTAGTTTCTCCTTAGCTTCATTATCCATTAAGTCAGCTCCCCTTGTCCTAGTTCCCCTCTTCTACCTCCAGAATACAGCAGTTATTCAACCTAGAGTGGGTAAGCACAGAGGGTGACACAACTTCAAAGGTTGAGATCACACCTACCTTTCTCTTCAGAGCCTAACTTAACAAATGTGAACCAAACACTTAGCTAAGCTCTGTTCTAGGGTAATGGTCATCCTCTTATACTGTTTCCTTTTGGTCTAGTTTGTACTCAGTTAATAGCCTTTAACTATTTTAGGATATTTGGTATTATTGTGTTGGTACTCATGTGATTGCACACAGACCACCTCCAGTTGTATATATAGGAGCCTGTATTGGTAGATCTGCCTTTACTCAAATATCATTCTAGCTTCCAGAACTCTTTCCTAGCTTTCTGGTATAACCTCTGGCCTTGAGTCTGTTGTTACCCTTATATTAGCCAGTAAGGGTTGACTAGCATCAAAGATCCAATCCAGGTTCAAACTCCTATGCATACTTATGGCTCAGGCAAAAAAGCCAAGCCTATTGTGATAGGTAAGAAAATTCTGCTGATCTGTTACCCTAGAGACTACTGAACTAGGTCCACCAACTCTCTGACAAAAGAAACTACTTACCATAAATTGGCAACTCCTAAAAATTGGCTGCACAAGTCTATTGCATTCTTGAGACTGAGGTTCTAGATGATACCAAGTTATTTAAGGTACATGATATATTAACAACTAATATTATAACAGTATTGCTTAAACTATATTTCAGACAATACTTGAACTTCATGTTTGTGTTTTGTGAGGACATATAGATATCAATGTTGTTTTATCCAGTCCCAAACCTGAACATATTGCTGCTTTCAAAGTACACTTCACAAATGATACAACTAATGAACAAACTTATTGAGACATTAAATCATGGACCTGAACTCATTAACTCAAGTCTTGTTTGCATTGGCACTTCAGTTTCACTTGCAACAAGAAAGAAGATTGCAAATAATATCAAACTTGTAGAGAAATTTGTATTTGAGTATATTCATTCATGTATTGCCAAGTTTGGGCTTGTTTGCTGGTGTCCTGATTTCAACCAGATTGCCGTACTCTGTCTACAACAGTGTCTGCTGCCTTATTGCTCTCAACACCTTCAAGTAAACACTTATTTGTATTAATGCTAAGTTATAAAGACTCAAGGTTCACCCTAGGTAGATGTTTAGGAAGATACTTATACAAATGTCTGTTGGCCTGTGCACCTGTCTTCTATGATCACATGACCTTACTAATAACTATATATATCTTACATAATCTCTCCCATGCTATTTATATCCTTCCTGTGTTGTATTCCTAGATATTTCCTACTAGGTTAATAAATGCACAGAAAATAGTTTTCTTTCTGGGAACTATCTCATAACAATTTGTTATGCTTATGATTACCTTAATCCAGTAACCCACTATGCACAAGACATGATTTTTATGACTAAGCTCTATGATCATTTTGTTCACCACTGTATGTATCAGGTTTTCAAAATAGAGTATCACTATCCAGGAAGTGTACAAGAGATGTCAGAAACTAACCCACAATACCAAAACTATGAGTGGGTTTATTTCTATATATTAGTTATTAATTATATATTTACAGACAACTAGCTTGCAGATATGCATTATAACTTTCTGACTTGGAACAAGTACCCTCAATGATATCTTGATCTTATTGACCCAAAGACTACATCTGATAACAAAGCTGACCCTTTGGGTACAAAAGAAAAAGAACAGCCCATTTTCTGGATTAAAAAATGGCCTGAACATTTAGCTGAGATGGAAAAATTTATTCAGCTACTTGATGAAAAGTGTGAAAAGAAATTTTGTTATACTGTTACCAAGTGTTGTTGAGAGCACATTCGCTGGTTAGCATCTCAACCACAAGAAACTTTATTCACATCACTTGCTCAAGAACTCCCACTCAACTACTTTGACCCTATATTTTTCAACAACCTCCAATGGTTTTTGCACAAGAAGATTGTATCATGTTCAATTGCCCTTTTACCAGATATTGAGAAGTCATTTACTGGTTGTCCAGATGAACTTCTTAGTGATTCATTGTTTAATACTAAGTATGGTAAAGCAGTTTTAGTACAATATAAGTTAGATGACCTGGATGGTGATATTGATAAAGAAAAAATCTTTTCAGACAACAAAGTAATTAAGAAGAAAAATGAGTTTGAGGATGTGGAAATAGAAGATCACTTGAAGACAAGTCAAATAGCTTTTGTAGAAGATATTAAGGATCTTGAGTTTTATTGTTTAAATACATTTCAATATCAGATTCTTATAAATGGAATTGGTATCTCTGTATATGACTCTGAGGCCAACCAAAGTGAGATCATATTTGTTATCACTACTTTCTGACACATTCCAGATAGTCAGACCTACATGTTGTAATCTATAGACTCCTATGGCAAACATATGGCAATATAGTTAAATATATAGATATAAAGTCAACTATGCACATATTGCTAAACTTTGGAAATTAGAACTTCACTGCCCTTATATCTTCTGTATGGATAGCATTTTCTCCATTTCCATTTAGGTATACTTGACAAAGTCTACAGCAGCAAGAACATCTCTCAGCCTCCTCTACTACAGTGGCTTTCCTCAAAATGCTTATGAAGGACTCTAAAAGTAGCTAGAGATACAAGTATATTGTCAAAAAAATCATAAAAAAAGGATAGTAGAGAGATAGGATGTATACTAGAAATGATGATAATAAAGACCATCATTGATGATCATAACTTCCTTCTGAATACCAAATATTCCAATAGGTCTAGGATAATATCCAACATGACTGACAAGCTGATCTAATCTAATAATCATTAATTCAAATATTGGCCTGACCATTGGGTTATGAGTATAAACAACTAAGCATCTGAGTTCAGGGAATGTTATATAGGAATTAAGCATGTTGTCACTATGTGTCAAATGGACTTGTAGAGATATAAGCAGAAGTGTGAGTGAAGGTGAATTATTAGTATTTTCTATTGCATGAATCCAGATTAAGTGAATAAAACCATATTCAATACCATCTAAGCTATTGCAATAGCTGACTGCACTATTTCCAGAATAGAATGAGAAAATGGAGTATTTGTCATGACTTGGCAAAATGGCTAAGTCATTATTTTATCTTATTTTATTTTATTTTCTTATTTGGACTTACTATACAAGAAAAGAGTGTGGGAAAGTGTCACATAACATAACATGGTCAGGGTGACATCACATGGTAGAGTCACATGATGAGTGTGGGAAAGTAGTGCACAGACCATGTAGTAGGTGTATAAGTAGTGTATAGAAAAAATTGAACAAGAATTCCATTAAGTTTTCCTTGTCAACTCAGACTAGGAGTGGTTCTAAGGTGTCTCAGTCTAAGTTCTTACAATATTGGCAACTCTGATACATAATATATTGTTTTGTGGTGACCCAAGGTAATAGAACTTGAGTATCAGATAGATATAGAACATGCTTGAAATGTTAGAGATTAGGTTGATATTGTTTCCATACATGTATAAGTAATAATCCATAGAGATCAAGTGTGGAAGACAAATAAGATCTTGTTGTGAATGAGCAATTGAAGAATCACTTGTTGTTTGAAGAATAGACATAGTAATATTCAGATTTGTGTTGGAAAACTCTGAAGTAGATTGAAGAGGTCTGAAGAATTTATAGCACCCCCTACCACTGATAGAGAAGTGTAATAACAAGGGTGAACAGAACAGGTCAGAGAGGTGAAATCTCTGAGCTGCTTCACAGTTGTGTACAATTGAGTAGGTGCTAGGTGTAAAAGAAACACTCAGGGGCAGCTGTTCAATAAGCTAGGTAAAGTGTCACAAACTTCATTCAGACTATAACTCTGGGAATACTCAGCCAATTTTAACAATCTAAATGGCCACCAAAAGCCCTTAAGAAGACCTTTCAAATTGTACCAAAAACATCTCAAGGTGATCAGTATTCACCAAGTTACTGAACACTAAATTGCTGATATCTTGGAAACCACTTGACGTGATCATTTGCTTCAACAACCATCATGAAGCTCTCTTCAATGTGCTTCTTTTGGATATAAATAGACCCAGAGGTGATAAGATCCCATGGAGATACAAGGTCCTCAATGTTTGCACATAGCACTGATCTTTACCCATAGATTATCATCTGTCCTTGAATAGAACAAAGGACTACCCTAAGACAGTTAGGTTAT
>Ga0154004_1000127_pt1 | contig 19120 bp, 11 predicted proteins | sample TSFL088MetaG_FD_104727 | JGI IMG/M metagenome (GOLD analysis project Ga0154004, IMG submission 104727) | Attine ant fungus gardens microbial communities from Florida, USA - TSFL088 MetaG | ecosystem: Host-associated > Fungi > Mycelium > Unclassified | place: USA: Florida, Lake Talquin State... | reverse complement strand
AGCACTACTCTGTATCAAATCACCTTCCAATGTGTTGAATAATGGACTATTGTATTTCAAGCAACAACTCAGATAATTGTTTCTTGTTTTTTTATTATATTAATACAATGGACAATGTAGTTACTGTGCTGTAATTACTATATATACAGTACTGAATGAATAGATGACTAGTGTGCATTTGCCATGGTCTAGTTTGTCTCAGCTATGTCACAATCCTAGTGTTAGTATGAGTGGTTTTTGTTTTTTAAATCAACAATTTATATTGTGGAGCACAATAACAGTCCATGGCTACAAAAAAAAGTAACTAACCCCTGACATATGCTATAAGTGTAAGGAAACCCTACCAATACCATCCCTGGAACACTAGACCAACCCCTGGAGCAACTCTGCACCTAATTAAATATTACTATGTAATATTTAATTGTCTCTAGCTTGACTTGGCAACTCCTGACCCTGACTGGTAGGACTGTAGGATCAGGGATGAACAGACTATAGTAGTATATATAGTGTAGAGTACACCCCCAAAAGCTTTATCCTAAACTCTAAGAATTCTCCTAGAGGTGAGTTGTAACATAACTTAGGAGTATAATATTACTAAGAATTCTTCTGGAGTCTACTCTGCTCCAGTCACCCTTACAGTGGTTTAGGATCTCTATAATAGAGCCTTGGAAGAAGCACAATAAACAGCCTCTCTTAGGTTGCCCTCTACTACCCTCAGCCAACCCTCTAGAAAACTACTCTATTTTATACAAATGTTACATGTAAATATACCCCAGACCATTGCTAACATCCTGGCCTATCTACAACACCATTTACAGAAAGTCACTGAAAGGCAAAACTGCTTGGAAACCAACATAAATAACATCCTTTCTACTCTGACTATACAGCTGCAGCAACTTATATAGCTAGTCTCCAGCCCTCACTCTCTGGCCCCAGCAATGGCCCTCTTTCCAGTGCCTACACCACCAATCCCCCTCTAGTAGCTCCAAGATCTCGGACTCACTCCAAACTTTTATTCCCTTCTAACTTTTATGGAGAGCAGAATACAAGTCAAGTATTTCTCAATTCCTGCACTTTGTATATATACTTGGTCCTAGAGCAGTTTGATTGTAAGAAAGAAAAGGTCCTGTAAGCCTTAACATTTTTCAAAGGAGATTGGGCCACAAAATAGTCCAAAAACCTCTTTCAACAGGAATTAGACACTAGTGTGTTTCCTTTACAAATCTGGGCTAACTTTGACTAGTACTTCTGAACTCAATTCTTTCTAGTTAATATGGAGGTTGATGCCATAAATATCTTAGAGGGAACATCCTACCACCAAGAAAATCAGATAGTAGACAACTATCTAAACAGCTTCTAAGCCCTAGTCTCTAACACTAGCTATACAGACCTGCAGACCCTGGTAGTAAGGTTTCAATAAAGACTCTGAATAAACATTCAGAATCAGATTGCTACCATACCTTACAAAAGACCTACCAACACTGACTCTGAAACATGGTACCAGGTCCAGCTAGTCAACAAGATCTTCCAGTTCTTGCAATGTTTGGTGTCCTCCCTCTTGTCTAGAATCTCTGCTTTCCATCTAGCCCTCTTGTCTATGGTATGCTCTCCAGTCCTCTTTACATCCATACCTCCAAGACCTCTTTCTCCTCCTCCACTTCTGCCTCTGTCTCTAAGCATATCCATGAATGTTAATGCAGTACAAAAGTCGAGATCCATCCCTTCACATAACTGTTACTACTATGGAAAAGCCAGTCACCATGTCAAGGACTGTCCATACTGCCTTGATATAAAACAGTTAATAGCAGAGTAGAGGGAGGAGTTGATCAAAGATCTGATGATCTTAAAGAATGCAGTTACTATGAAGGAAACAGAGCCTCTCTTAGAAGAGAATTTTGTATAGAGCAACCAGCAAAAAATGCACCCCAAAAGCCCTCTGTAAATAGATTTACTATACTTGATATAGAAGATGTTAATACAAGTAATAATGAATCAAAAGATACATCCACTCCTTCCTCTACTCCTGTTATTAATACACCTCCCAAAAGACCAAAATAGAAAAAACAGCTATCTAAGTAACTTTTTACCAATGCTCTTGACATATGCAGAATATTCTTAGTTCTTCCTATAAAGATTAGCATAACTAACACCAGTAAAGTTCATTCTGTTAAGATACTCTTGGACTATAGAGCCACTAGCAGCTTCATAGACTGGGACTTTATCTACTCCAGAGGTATTAACATTTAGACTATCTTCCAATCTATACTGGTTTTCAATATCAACAGCTCTCCCAATGAGGTAGGACAGATATCAGAGGTAGTAAACATAGTCCTCTACTACCAGACTCACTCAGAGTGAACTCTGTTGGCTATCTCTAGTCTGGAGAAGCAAAATCTAATTCTCAGTTACACTTAGCTAAAAGACCATAATCTAGAGATCAACTAGAAAAAGAGCGAAGTCCTTATGACATAATATCCATTCTACTATAAAGGATACCATATACTATAGAAAAAGTAGGCCATAAAGAAAAGGCAAGAGATCTGAGCCCTGCTATACTGCTAGACCGGACCTACCCCACTCTTAGATAGTGACAAAGAGAATTTTAAAATCCTATATAGAACTGATGGATAAGACTGGAAGCTTGGAGACCGGCTGTTTATAACTAGACTATTCCTCTAGCTCTCAAAGGAACCTATATGAGTTTCTACAACTACCTTCTAACACTTAGTCAAAGAAGCTTACTGGAGTATAGAGACATAAACTACTATAGTTCTATTACCTCTATATGCCCAAGGCTTCAAGTCTATATTCACCAAGGACAACTTCAATATCCTTCTAGAACATTGATACTGGGACCACACTATAGAACTCTTGCTAGACTCCAAGCCTAAATCAACCAAGGTGTACCTCTTGTCTCCAATAAAATAGAAATATTATGAGATGACTATTAAAAAGAAAACTATTTCTTGTATGTTTATCAACTTAATGGAAAACATCCAAGAATACAATACAGGAAAGATATAAATAGTATAAAAAGGATTGTGTAAGAAATATATAGTTATTAGTAAGGGTCATGTGATTATAGGAAATAGACATACAGACCATTCAATATTTGTATAAGTATCTAGTGGAATCCAATAAGGAACTCTATCAAGTTCTTTCTGAACAACTATCTTGGTTGAGCTCTAAGTTCTCACAACTGTATACTAATACAAGAACTCAATATCTATTGTCAACCCTATATCTCACAGCCTTGACACTTTCTATTCCACTTACTCTTTTATTGTCTTCACTAACAAGTACAGCACTTGGAAGCTTTTTGGAAAGTGGGCTCTAGCTATAAAGGGAACTTCACTGTCAGTTAGGGACAATGGGTAAAAAGTCTAGACAAAACTCATGTTTCTGCCTAAGACCTGATCTCTATACCAAGTAGGCTTATATATAGCATTTCACTATTAGCTCTGTGCTACTAGTCTATTGTAATTAGTCTATGTAGGAGAACAATAGTAACCTCTTAAAGGCTTGTCTAGCTTAGAGATTTCCTTCTTAGGGATAATATTGTTTTACCTTTCTAGTCAGTAGCTAGCTATAAGTTCAGACAAAGAAAACTGCTTTTCCTCATATAAGGAAACATTATCATCACTATTACTGCCACCATCACCACTACCACTATATATATCCTGACAACAACCTGCAAAGCAACCTGCTGCTCCTACACCTTCTCCTCTCATTCAAGAGAAGCAACTTTTTACCTTGATTGCTAGTCTACAGTAGTAGGTGGCTACTTTACTATAACAAAGTGGAGAAGCAAGAATGGAGGTAACAAAACCTCCTCTATTCAGTAAAAAGATAAAGAAAGTAAGTACATTTGTCAATATAGTCTATTTGTATCTAAGAATGAAGATAACAAAGGAGTTGGAGTTAACAAAGATAACCTAGGTACTGTCTTATGTGTAAAGAGGGGTAGCAGAGGCCTGGAAGGATAATCTGTTGGACAAATTATCAAAAGGGGAATCAGAAATAAAGATAGCAGAAGAATTATTCAGTAAAATAAGAAACAAGTTCAGGAAAACAGTGGAGAAAAAGAGAAAGGTGAAGCAGTTAAGAACAATAGAATAGAGAGAGAAAACATGTGATAAGTATATCCAAGAATTCAAGAAGATAGCAAAAGGAAATGGATACAAGAGGCAATCTCTTATAGAAAAGTTTAAGAGAGAGTTAAGTGGGGAAATCAGAAGAAAGTTAGCAAAGACAGAAAGTCCTTCCTGTATAATAGAGGAGTAGTAGAAAAGATTGGTAAGGTTGGATAGAAACCAAAGGCAGAGTAGAACAGAGCAGAGGATATTAGAGAGAAATACAGCATATCTATAGAAAAATATACAGCCTAGGGAAGGCTTTAGAGGAGGATTATATAGAAATAAGGAAGAACAAATTGTATGAAGGGTAGGTAGTCAGAACTTTAGAGAAAAAGCACAGAATAACCAAAGAGAACAAGGGCTAGAAAGAGACTCCAATGTAATAGATATTGATAGGGGAAGAGGGGGGATAGGACATACTATATATATAGAAAATGGGGCCATATAGCCAAAAACTGTTGACAGAGGAAAAGAAGAGAAGAAAGAATAGTAGAAATGCCATAAAAGTTAACAAAAGACAATGAAGGACAGTGAGCTCCTGGCTGGCCTTCTCAAATATATACAGTGTATTGCACCCAGAGAAGCTGGAAAATAAAGTTTCTTGTCAAGGCAATACTGAGAGAATAAGAGATGTATGGCACACACTATGACTGCTAAGAGAAGTATAAATGAAAGTAGAGCTAGAAAAGCTGAAAAGTCATGAAGAGGTAGCAGTGAAAGCATTATTGGATAGCAGGGCAATAGGTCTATTCATGGACACAAAGTTTGTGAAGGAGAAGAGATTTAAGCTAAAAAGACTAAAGAATCCCCTATTAGTATAAAACATGGATAAAACTGTCAATGTGGGAGGAGCAATCACTCATCAGGTAGAATGTAATATGTTCTTCAAAGAACATGTTGAGAGGGCATAGATGAACATATACAATTTGGAAAAAACAGAGGTGATATTGGGTATGCTTTGGTTAACTGCCCATAACCTAGAGATTGACTAGGAAAAAGGGAAAGTAAGAATGACATAGTGCCCATCTATATATGAAAAAAGAAAGCAGGAAATACAGAAGAGGAAGCAAGTAAGAAAAATAGAAGAAGGAAAAATAGTAGAGAAACTAGTGTCTAGAAGGTTCTAGAAGTGGAAGAAAGTGTTTGGTAAGGAGAAATTGGAAAAGATGTCAACAAGAAAACTATAAGACTATGCAATAGAATTAAAGGAAGAGTTTGTGCTGAGAAAAAAAAAGATATATTCTTTATTAAGAGAGAAAAGAGAGGAAGTACAAGTATTTGTAAAGGATCAACTGCAAAAAGGATATATTTAACCATTAAAGTTACTACAGACTTTACCAGTACACTTTGTAGCAAAGAAAGATAGAAAGAGAAGAATAGTACAGAATTACTGCCATATTAATTAATAGATAGTAAAAAACGGATATCCATTGCTCTTAATTGTATATATTCTGGATAGAATAGACAAGAAGAAGGTGTTCACAAAACTGGACCTTAGATAGGGGTACAACAATATAAGAATTAAGGAGAACAACAAATGGAAAATAGTATTTACAATATATATTGGGGTCTATGAACCAACTATTATATATTTTGAGTTAACAAACTCCTCTGCTACTTTCCAAACCATGATAAATGACCTGTTCCACAATATAATTAATCAAGAGAATACAGCAACCTTCATTGACAATATCATAGTTGCTACAAACACAAAAGAGAGATACAATGAATTAGTAGAGGAAATGTTGAACAGGCTGGAAAAGAATGACCTCTTTGTCAAACCAGAAAAATGTTAATGAAAAGTAAGAGAGATAGAATTCTTAGGCATAGTAATTGGTCCCTGAGAAGTTGAAATGCAAAAGAAAAAAGTAAATGGAATATTAAGCTAACCAGTACCAAAGAATATAAAAAAGGTACAAAAATTCCTAAGACTTACCAACTACTACAGGTGGTTTATTAATAACTTTACTAGGATTGTAGCTCCATTACATCAGTTGGTTAGAAAAGAGAAAAAGTAAAGATAGAGAGAAGAACAAATAAAAGTATTCAAATGGTTGAAGAAGATATTTATAACTGAGCCAGTTCTGGCTATTTCTAACTTAAATAAGAAAATGAGAGTAGAGGCCGATGCTTCAGCTTATGCAACAGGAATATATAGTAGACTGCAATTAAGCAAAAACCCTATCAAGTTTTCTTCTAACCCTAAAGCACTATCTTAAGTTAACCCCTAACTTAAAGTTCTTAAGTCAGTTGCTAACAAAAGAACTCAATTCTATACTCTAGGTACTGTTTGCTTTGAACCCTATCTAAACTTTATTCTCTTATTGTCCTTGATTGGTAATTAGCTTGATCACTAGTCTTTTTAAATAGCAGACTCTAGCTGTAAAAAGGACTTGGTAGTCAGTTAGGAACTGCTGGTGGAGACTCAGTACCAAACCCAGATATTGTATTCAAGACCTAATCTAACAATTGGGTGGTATTGTTGAGTAGATTACCTATACCTTTTTCTAATTAGTAGAAATCTTGTGCTAGAGGTATATTGTTATTCATATATGCAAAGAAATAACATTAATCCCTTAGAAAGGTGCTGTTAGAGTAGAGATCCTCTTCTTGAGGTGATCATTTACTATTTGATTAGAGCAGTAGTTAGTACAGCAGTAGGTATCTAGTTGGGTGAAGATCTTGCACCCCAATAGATGTAGCAGTAATTAGTGAGATCAAAACCTTATTTGATCTTGAGGGACATAATACTATGTCTCTTAAACAATACAACTCTTTAATGAGCAGTATGCTCAACTAGTAGTAGACTTTTGCCAAATTAAGAGCAGAGCTAGAAGAAAGAAAAAGAAGAGAATATTTCAAGTATAGGAAGTTTAGGCATCTGGCCTATAACTGCAGGAGTAGGGTTGAAGGAGAAAAGGGAAAACCAATCTCTAAAAACAAGTTTAAAGTGTTGGCAAGTCAAGTAATGAGATATAGAATAAAAAAAGAGGTTAAGGTATAAAGACAAAAAAGAAAAGAGGAAGAAATAAAGTATTTTAGATATTAGGGGGTAGGGCACTATAAATAGGAGTGTCCAAATATTATAGCAGAGAAGAAGAAAAGAGGTGACACATATGGCTAGACCACAAAAGGTATAGTAAAAGAGGAGCCCAGTATGTCCTACATAGAAAAAGACATAGAAATATTGTAAGGAAGGGAGCATGCCTCCAGAAGATACACTTCTGCTTAAGAGAGGATGGTTGACAGAAGAGGTAGTAGCAATGTATGTAAACTGTGGGGGGTGTAAAGACAAGAAGGTTCAAACTCATGAAAACCAAAGACAAGAATTCCTCCTCAAGAGACAAGTAAGAAACATATGGTACAACCTATGCCAGAAAGCATGGAACTGAAAAGAGGAAGAAGCAAAAAGAGAAGAGATGACAAGGGTGTAGTATATAAAGTATAAAAGAAAAGATATAATAAAAGAAAAAGTATTGGAATAAGAAAAGAAAGGAATCCTATGTCCAGAATGTAGAACAGGAAAGAAGAAACCATGGTAGAACTGAAAAGTAGTGGCATACCCCATAGAGGAAAAAATACAACAGAACAGTATGCAGACAGAGGTTCTGAGAAGTACAGCAACAGAGGAGATTGGCCAAAGGGATATTAGAAGAATATTCAAAATGTTAAAAGAGGTGTAGTTGAATATTGGAGTAGAAAAGATAAATATGCATGAAGGCATAACAGTTAAGGCACTCTTGGATAATGGTATGACAGGAATGTTTATAGATAAAAAAATGATAGCAAAGTATAGATTTAAGCTACAGAAGCTAGAAAGACCAGTGACAGTGAGAAATGTAAATAGCACAAATAATAGCAGAGAAGCTATAACATACTAGGTAGAAGTAAATATGTATTACAAAAATCACATAGAAAGAATAAGAATGGATGTGTGTGATCTGGGGAGAATGGATATTATATTGGGTATGCCATGGTTACAGGTATATAACCCAGAGATAAATTAGAAGATTGGAAAGGTTAGAATAACAAGATGTTTACCAATCTATGGAAGTTTAGCAGTGAAAGAAGACATAGAGAAAAGGAAAAAGATAGAAAAAAGAGTTAAAGTGGTAGAAAAGGCAGATAGGGATAAGTGGAAAATGTCAATAGAAGAAAAGTTCAATAATAAAGTTGAATTAGATAGAAAAAAAGTGAGGAAGATGGTACTACAGAGATTTCACAAGTAGCTCAAAGTATTTGAAAAGATAGAGTCAAAAAGAATACTAGTAAAAAAGCCTTAGGACCATGTGATAAATCTGAGAGAAAACTTTGTATCAAGGAAAGAAAAGACATATTTGATGTCAAGAGAAGAAGGAAGTAAGAGAATTTGTAGAGGAACAGTTAAGGAAAGAGTATATTAGGCCATTAAAGTCATCTCAGACTTCACCAGTATTCTTTGTAGGGAAAAAAGATAGAAAGAAAAGAATGGTACAAGATTATAAATACCTAAATAAAGGGACAGTTAAGGATAACTATCCTTTATCTTTAATTTCAGACTTGATTAATACCATGGAGACAAAAAAGATATTTACAAAGATAAACTTGTATTGAAGGTACAACAATGTATAAATAAAAGAGGGAGATGAATAGAAGGCTGTATTCACAATGTATCTTAGAGTATATAAGCCTACTATATATTTTAAAATTATTGAATGAAGCAGAAAAAAATTATGAAATTCATAATAGAGAGATACTGGCAATAATTCAATGTCTAGAAGAATAAAGGTATTTGCTGAAAGGTACACAAACAAAATTTGAAATCTGGAGTGATCATAAAAATCTTGAGTATCTCATGAGCAGTTAGAAGTTGAATCAAAGACAAGCAAAATGGACATTATACCTGTCTAGATTTGATTTTACACTAAAACATATACCAGAAAGCAGTATAGGAAGAGCTGACAGTCTTAGCAAGCATCCAGACTGGCAGGTAGGAATAGAGAGAGATAATAAAAATAGAGTATTAGTAAAAAAAGAATGGCTGAAGGTTAGAGCGATACAGGTAATAAAAGTAGTAATTAAAGGAATAGACCTATTGAAAAAGATCAGAAAATCAGAGGCAAAAGATAACAAGATAGTAAAAGCTATAGAAGAAATAAAACAAACAGATATTATATAGTACCAGAAAAATCTTGGAATTATATTACAGCAGATTTTATTACAAAATTACTGCTAGCACAAGGTTATGACAGCATTCTAGTAGTATATGATAGGGTAACAAAAATAGCATACTTTGTGCCAACTACAAAAAAAACTTTAGTAGAAGAAATAGCAAGATTGTTCTGGAATAATATCTAAAAGCTATATGGCTTGCTAGAAAGTATCATTATAGATAGAGAAGCACAGTTCATAGTAGAGATAATGAAGAAGTTAAATTCAATATTAGAAATTGATACAAAGTTGTTGATAGCCTATCACCTACAAATAGATAGACAAATAGAAAGGATAAATTAGAAGTTAGAACAATACCTGAAGATGTTTATTAACTATAGGCAGAAGCAATGGCCAGACTGGTTAGTAATAGCAAAGTTTGTATATAATAATAAAGTACAGACTAGTACAAAAGTATCACTGTTCAAGACAAATATTGGACAAAACCTGCACATGAAATTTAAAATAAGAAAGAAGAGGAAGTTTGAAAAGGTAGAAGAATTTACAATAAGAATGAAGAAAGTTCATGAAGAGGCAAAAGTGGTATTGAGAAAGAGTCAAGAGAAGATGAGAAAGTATGCAGATAGAAAAAAAAGTAAAGTAGAAGAATATCAAGTAGGAGACTGGATACTTTCAAGCATAAAGGATTTGAAGTAACAAATACAAGGAAGAAAATTGAAAAAACTAACAGTGAGATTTGTTGGACCTTATTAAGTAAAGAAAATAATTTCAACAAATGCAATAGAACTAGATCTGTTAAGTACAGTAAAGATATATCTAGTAGTTAATGTTAGTAGAGTATATAGGTACAAAGATCAAGTAGAGGACTAGAGGAAAGAATAGCCATCACCAGTAATAATTGATAGGAAAGAAGAGTATAAGGTAGAGAAGATATTGAACAAGAGAAAGTTTAAAGGAAAAGACAGATACCTAGTACAATAGAAAGGATATACAACAGAGGAAGATACTTGAGAGCCAAGAGAAAACTTGGGAAATGCACAAAATTTAGCAAATAAATTCAAAGAAGAATATTAAAAAAATATCAGACAAATAAAGAAAAGAAATAGCAGGAAAGACTACAAAGGAGAACTGCTGAAAAAATACACAGCAAAAATGTTTTATGGATAGAATGACAAAAGGTTCAATAGGGAATGCTGGAAAAGAATAGAAAAAAAATGGAAACAATAGAAAAAAAGAAAGACAAGAGAACAAAGAACTTTGAAAACAATTTAAGAAAAAGATGAAAAAGAGAAAGAAGAAAACAAACAAGAATTTGAAAAAGGTAGAATAGAAGAATGGGATGAAGATGAAATAGGCAATTTACAGAACCTATATGATAAGCTATAAAGTTCTTAGAATGAGGACCTTTAAAAGAGATACTGTCATGAGCTGCCTTGACTATAATAAGAAGCTATAAATAGAACAGATATAGACTGGAGTCAAACCAGTAGCTGATGAATAGCTTGTAGTTTAAACAAAAACAAATAGTATACTTGTATATATAGTAAACTGTAATTAAGTGAGAACTCCATTAAGTTCTTTTCTAATCCTAAAGTACTACCTTGAGTTAACCCCTAACTTAAGGTTCTTGAGTTAGTCGCTAACACCAGTTACATTTATCTTCAAATTATTAAATACAACAGAATATAACTATGAAATTTATAACAAGGAAATATTGGCAGTAATTTGATATTTAGAAGCATAGAGGTACTACTTGGAGAAAGCAAAAGTAAAGTTTGAAATCTGGACAGACCATAAAAACCTCCAATACTTTATGACTAGCCAGAAGCTAAATTAAAGACAGGCCAGATGGACATTGTATTTGTTACAATTTGACTTCTTTCTAAAGTATGCTCTGGGCAAAAGTATAGAAAAGGCAGATGGATTGAGCCAGAGACCAGATTGGTAGGAAGAAGTAGAGAACAACAATAAAGATCAGATATTGATAAAGCTAGGTTGAATAAAAAGAATAGAAACATTGGTAGAAGAGAATGATCTAAGGAAGAGGATTTAGAAAGTACAAAAAAGGAATAAGAGAGTAGTTAAGGCAGTGATAGATATGATACTTGTTAATATTATAAAAATAGAAGTGAAGCTCTAGCAGAAAAACTAATGCCCAATGCAATCCTAAAAAAACCATGGAGTCATATTTTAGTAGACTTTATTACCAAACTACCTTTAGCCCAGAGTTATAATACAATTCTAGTAGTTTGCAATTGATTCAGCAAAATGGCATATTTTATAGCAACTACAGAGAAAATATCAGTAAAGGAACTTGCTAGGTTATTCAGGGATCATATCTGGAAATTGCATGGACTTTCAGAAAGTATTATATTGGACAGAGGAGTATAGTTTGCAGTAGGAATGATAAAGAAGTTGAATAGGCTACTAGAGATCTAGACAAAGCTGTCAATAGCCTATTATCCCCAAATAGATGGGCAAACAGAGAAGATCAATCAGAAGCTGGAACAATACCTAAGGGTCTTTATTGATTACAGACAGGAGCAATGGCCAGACTGGTTAGGAACTGCCAAATTTGTATATAATAACAAAATTTATTTAGCTACAAAAGTGTTCTCCTTTAAGGCAAACTATAGTCAGGATCCATGAATGGAATTTAAAGGAAAAAGAAAGGGGAAGTTTGTGAAAAGAATGAAAAAAATTTAAGAAGAGGCAAAAGCGACATTGGAAAAAGCACAAAAGAAGATGAAGAAGTATGCAGATAGAAAACAAGGAGAAGAGAAAGAGTATGAAGTTGGAAACTTAGTGCTATTAAGTACAAAATATCTCAAGTAGCAGATAGTAGAAAGAAGATTAGAGAAATTGACAAAGCAGTTTATAGAGCCTTACAAGGTCAAGGGAATTGTCTTGACCAATACTATAGAATTAAAACTACCTAGTTTTATTAAGATATATCCTATAGTTAATATAAGTTGAGTATAGTTGTATAGACTTTAGGTAGAGAAACAAAAGAAAACCCCACCAAAACCAGTTATTATTGAGAAAGAAGAAGAATTTGAGGTAGAAAAAAATACTAAACAAAAGAATAGTTAAAAAAAAAAAAGAAAGGTTTTTAGTATGATAGAAGGAATATAAGACAGAGAGAAATACTTGGAAAAGTAAAAAAAAACCTGAAAAATATAAAGGAGCTGGTTAAAGAGTTTGAAAGGAAGTATGAAGAAGAGGCTAAAAAAATAAGACAACAGAAAGAAAAAGACAACAAAAAGAAGTTCTCTTAAGAACTTCTAGAGAGGTTTATAGCAAAGATACTATAGAAATAATCAAATAAGGAATACAAAAGACAAAGGGAAAGAAGATAAGAGGAAAACTAAAGATGATAAAAAAATTTCTCAAAACAAGAAAACTTAAAGAGAGAACTGTGTTATAAAACAACTCCTAAGAAGAAAACTATTTTTTACATGTTTATCAACTTAATGAGAAACATCCAAGAATACAATACAGGAAAGATATAAATAGTATGGAAAGGATTATGTAAGAAATATATAGTTATTAGTAAGGGTCATGTGATTGTAGAAGATAGGTATATAGACTATTCAATATTTGTATAAATACCTAGTGGAATCCAATGAAGAACTCTATTAAGTTCTTTTTAAACAACTACCTTGGTTAAGCTTTAAGTCTTTATAACTGTATACTAACAAGAAGGAGCTTGATGCTTTTCTAGAAAAAAACCTTTACACTGGACAAATCTACCTCTCTAAGTTACCAATAATAGCTCTGGTATTCTTTATTAAGGAAAAAAATAGCTTTCTTTGGCTAGTATAGGATTACCAGGCTCTCAACTTAATAATGGTAAAAAATAAATACCCTCTGCTGCTCATTTCTAAACTCATATCTCAACTATGTGGAGCCAAGTACTTCACCAAGTTGGATGTCTACTAGGGGTTTAACAATGTGTGAATCAAGCCCAGAGATGAGTAAAAGGCCACCTTCTATACTAACCATAGCCTATTTAAGCCTCTAGTAATGTTCTTTAGGATAACCAACAGTCCAGCCATCTTCTAGACCATAATAAATGACATCTTTCAAGACCTCATTGCAGAAGGCATTATAGTAGTATATCTAGATAATATTCTGATTTTTACTCAAACTGTTGAACAATATACCAAAGCTGTCTGGAGAGTACTTGAGATCTTAGTAAAATATAAGCTATATCTCCATCCAGAGAAGTGTGAATTTTAGAAGGAACAGATTGAATATCTGGGACTGGTTGTGTCCAAAAACAAAGTCTCAATAGACTCTGTCAAGGTTACTAGAGTCCAAGAATAATCTATCCTAGAAAACTGGACCAATGTTCAAGCCTTTTTGGGATTTGTTAACTTCTACCAGTGGTTTATACAGGACTTCTTAACTATTGCTTGGCCCCTATTTGATCTTGTATACTCTAATAAGGCATAAGAGTAGAATGATTGGAAGCAAACTGCCTTTGAGGCCCTCAAGATAGTAGTAACCACTGCTCCAGTGCTAGTTTCATCTTAAAACTTGAAACCTTTCTGTATTAAGGCAAATAGCTCTGACTTTGCTATAGGTGCCATTCTGTCTCAATAGTCTATAGCAGATAGAAAATGGAGGCCTATAGCATTTTACAGTAAGTTTCTGTCTCTAGTAAAAAGAAATTACAAGATCTATAACAAGGAGATACTAGCCATTATCTATGTACTAGAGAAATGGAAACACTTCCTCAAAGGAACAACTAACCCAGTACAGATTTGGACCAACCACAAAAACCTAGAGTATTTTATGATGACAAGGAAACTAAATTGGAGGCAGGTATGCTAGTTCTTATACCTAGCTTGCTTTGACTTTACTTTTTGCTATCATCCAGGATAATCTATGAATAAGCTGAACATACTCTTTTGGAGGCCCAACTACAGCAACAGCTCTTCAGACAATGAAAACATTATCTTGAAGAACTAGAGCTAACTAGAGTCAAACATAATATTATAGTCAAAGTTCACAAGGGTAACTGCTCTGAAGACCAAAAAAAGCCTATAGCTAGAGTTGCTCTAGAACTAAAAAAGTCCTTGAGCAGAATGATACACTCTTTGAAGTAGTTAGATGTCAATAGCCTGTTCTGCTTCCAGGAAAAGATTTATATTCTCTAGACTCCAGACCTGTGTAAGAAAATAATAGCCCTATATCATGATACAAAGATTGCCAAATACTCTAGAAGGTAGAAAACACTAGAGCTAGTATCCTATAGCTACTAGTGGCCCCAGATATCTAGGTATATTGGACAGTATATTAGTATCTATAATCTATATCTCTGTACAAAGGTAATAAGACATCCTCTAGTTGAAGAATTGTACCTACTCCTTATACTAGAGGCAAGATAGGATATCCTCAGCATGGATTTTGTAGTAGAACTCTTCAAGTCCTCTAGATACAATGCTGTCATGACAGTGGTAGACTTTGTATTAAAGAGAGCTCACTTTATTCCAATGCATACAACAGTGACTATAGAAAGAGTTACCAGACTGTTTTTCCACCATATGTGAAAGTTCTATGGGCTGTTCCAATATGTAATCTTGGACTTTTGACTTCAGTTTGTAGCATTTTTCACCAGAGAACTCTATAGACTGTTGGAAATCTAATTAGTGTTCTTTATAGCCTAGTATCTGCAAACTGATAGATAGACAGAGTATGTCAATCAAGAACTCGACCAATATCTATGGCTTTTTGTCAATGAAAGACAAGATGACTAGTATAACTTATTGCCTATGGTAAAATTCCAGCACAACAACCATATATATATCTCTACCCAACAGATCCCATTCTTGCTTAACATCAGATACATTCCCTATATAGACTTTGAATCTAGGCAATGACTCTCTGGACTAGAAACAGTAAACAAGTTCATGGAACAAATAAAAGTAGCAGTCAAAAAGACCAAGTCTATAATCCAAAAGATGTAAGAAGATATAACCAGATATTACAATCAAAGAAGGTCTTCAGCTCCAGTTTTTTACTCTAGGAATCAAATATTCCTAGATACATCTAATATTAAGACTACCTATCTATCTCCAAAATTGTCTTATTGCTATCTCAGACCCTTTGTTGTAAAATGCCAAATAGGATCTCTAGCTTATTATCTCAAACTACTATATGCAATAAAGAAACTCTATCCAGTGTTCAACATAGTAAAGCTGTCTATAGCTCTAGACAATCTAATACTAGTATAAAAATTGGAAACTCTACCACTACTAATTATTGTTGATAGAGAAAAGAAATAGGAAATAGAGATTTTGGATAGTTGCTGGTATTAGAGAAAGTTTTAGTTCTTGGTAAAATAAAAGGGATATAGTAGAAAATACAGCTTTTGAAAAGTGGTCTCCAATGTTTCAGCTCTTGATCTTATTGTGGAGTTCTACTGCAAGCACCCTACAGCTCCTAGATATATCTACTAGACAGATTTCAATGTAATATTGAACTATCTCTAGCTTGACTTGGCAACTCCTGACTTTAACTGGTAAAACTATAGAATCAAGAACAGATAGACTGTAGTAGTATATATAGTATAAAGTACACCCCTAGAAGTTTTATCCTAAACTCTAAGAATTCTCCTGAAGGTAAGTTATAACATAACTTAGGAGTATAACATTACTGAGAATTTTCTTGGAGTCTACTCTGCTCTAGTTACTCTTATATTATTGGGGTTGTCTATATATCTAGTAGGGCCAGGGTTAGTTAGTGTAGATAAATTCAATTCTAGGCTACTAACAATTGTCAATAGAATATCAGTATAGGTAGAATAATGAAAATAATTTGGGTCCCAGTCACTGTTTCTAATATTGAAGTCTCCTATCAAGAGTATAATATTGTCAAGGCTAACAATGTTATCTTATAATATTTGTAAGGTACATTGATTGCTATCTGAATAAACATTGATAATAAGGAAAGTATTCTGTATATTGTAGAATAATAGTATATTAATGTCACAAAGTGGCTAATGAGGTCTGTTTTGAAAGAGAATCTTATATAAGCAATATATTTGTTGATGTACATAGTAATGTAGAAATAGTTTTCTAGGAAGTTACTGTTTTATATGAAGAAGATCTAGTCTAGATAATTGAGGGCACCATAGAAAGGGTTACTATTAGCATTGCTATGACTTAGTATGTAATGAATGAGAAATCTGGGGGTTTCCTATATTAAGATCATATTAATATTGTTTTTTTGGGTTTCTAGAATAGTATCTATAAGGATTTTATTTTTTTAAACATTCTAGAAGAAAATATATAAGTTTTGTTTTAATATAACTTAATATACCAGTCATGGTTGAACCTGTGCCTTCAGAAGGGACATTTGTTGTCATCTGCCATGTAATTCCCTTTGTAGCTAATACATTTGAATAAGTGATAAAGGGGACAAAAAGGACTATTAGTCTAACACAAGCTAAATATACAGTACCAGATCCCAATCATATACTAAAGAGTTTGTGAGGATAAATCAAGAATAAAGGTATTAAAAAGTGAATATAGAAACTTAACATAGTAAAGTAAAGTAAAATTGTTTGAAAAGTGTATGAGCTCAATCTAGATCCACCTTGCATAGTGTCCCTAAGGTGCTAATCTTTATGCACTATAACAAGCCTACTATCAAAGTAGTCAATAAACTACTTTTAGGCCTTACTATACTCAACCAAGCTTTTATCTATATTTTCAACACTGAACCTTACAAATATGATATGATCTGAGTTGATGACTAGCCAGGCTTTCCAAGTCTACTACCTTAGAGAAGGTTGTTCAAGCGACTGCTATGTCTTGTCTCTAAAAAGAGTAAGGGTATAGAGTAAATTCATCTTAACTACTTCATTTAAAACTTATACAAGTACCAAAAGACAACTTTAGAGCTCTTGAGATAGCAACAGATATCAAGATTGCATACTTTCTTTCACTAGCTCTCTAAGTGTTATATTAAAATTATAAATTAATGAGACTTAATAAAAAAATAAATAGAAAAGAAAAATGCTTTTTCTTTTAGCCTCTTTTAGTTTTTTTTTTCATAACCATACTATATGAATATGTTCAATATTGTCTCCCATCCTATTACTACCATATACTCCTGCTCTACCTTCATACTACTACTTTTTATTAATATCTTCTGACCTCCCAACCAGCTACTTTCTATCCAAATATAATCTAGAAACTGGCTTTAATACATACAAGTGTGCTAGCTCATGATATTGTTGTATACCATATCTATTTCTTGGTTGAGTCCAGCAATAATAAAATTACAAGTCATTGATTAACTTTTGATCTATTACTTTGGCATTATATTTATCTAAGTCTACATTCTAGAAGCTAAAGTAATATTTAAGTAAAAATAGATCTACTAATATAAGCTTCTATATATACTACAAAAGATGGTCTGTGCATAGTTATATAAGCTACAGTCCAATAATAGCACTTTTTAATTAGAGTAACTAAAATAATTATAATAGTATATAAACAGAAAAGTAAAAGAGTAGATGAATATATATTATAAGATAAGATCTACTAGATAGATTATGAATTAATCACTTAGCTAAGCCTTATCCTAGGGTAACTGCTGTTTTCTTATAGAGAGTTGAATTTTCTATAGAATTTTTTTTAGAGATAATTTAGATTTAGTCTTGACTTCTTTAGATAGGTAAAGGAGTAGAAGTAGTAGAGTTTTCCTAATAGTTATATAGCTCGACTTGGATTGATGCAGAGTAGCAGAAATTTTAGTCTGGCTGCTGTTATTGAATTAAGAAGCAATACATTGGTAGAGAAATCTGTTGTTGTTATTAGTAGATAGTTTATTCTAGCTAACTTCATAAATAGCTAAGATCAAGTTCTATGCAGCATATCCAAAATTTGCTATTTGGAGGCTATTCTTGTCAGATTTGTCACCCAGGTGTCTTTGTCTAACAAAAGTTGCAATTCTCAAAAAGGAGTATATTATGTTATTTGTATTGCCAAAAAGAGATTTGTTGGTACCAAAAAATGAAATAAAAAAGAAATTACCATTTTACAGCTAAGGGTCAACAGATTGATTTATCTGATAAGGTATCACAGATAGATCTAGGTCAGGTAGAAAGAGAGCTCTGGTTGTACTAATGCTATAAAACATCAGAGTATGCATATTAAATGCTAAAAGGATGTAAAAGAGAAATTATTTACTAGGATAGACAGTAAAATATGATACTAGCTTCCAACTGTATACTAAAGGTTCAAGGGAATAAAGCAGAAGTAGGGAATTAAAGAAAGATATCAGAAATTATATACAGCTTTATATAAATTTTATTGTTATTTGGTGTAAAATGAGTATGAGATTGTTCTAGATCTGTATTGTATATCCTCTCTAAAGTGTTAATCTTTACACACTATAACAAAAGCTTCTCTGGAAAATACAGTTAGTTAATTCCTATAGATTTTCTACACTCAGTTGTTTTCTTGTCTGCACCTCCAATACCAAACCTTACAGGTGTGATATAATTCAAGTGTACACTTAGCTAAGCTTTTCCAGCTCACTGTTCTCTTTGAAGTCTGTCTGAGTTAAGTCTGTAACTTAGTTCTAGATTGAGTCTTGGTATATTCTGTGTTCTGTTTCTGACACTATACTGATTCCAAAAGTTGTCACTTAAGATATACTATGTTAAACAATTCCAGAGATAGTAGAAATAGAGGTATATACCAAGATAATTTCTTGTTGTTATTCCATCTGCTCCTGGAACTATATATTAAATATTACAAATTACAGAGACTCAATGAAATAAAATGATAAAGGAAATTATTACTACTTTTAGT
>Ga0154004_1000123_pt1 | contig 19304 bp, 11 predicted proteins | sample TSFL088MetaG_FD_104727 | JGI IMG/M metagenome (GOLD analysis project Ga0154004, IMG submission 104727) | Attine ant fungus gardens microbial communities from Florida, USA - TSFL088 MetaG | ecosystem: Host-associated > Fungi > Mycelium > Unclassified | place: USA: Florida, Lake Talquin State... | reverse complement strand
CAACAGATAGGATCCCTAATCTAGATAGTTTCCTAAAGAGTAACTGTCAATCCTCTATATGTACAAGTCATAATAGACTCTAGCACAAGGTTTATACTAAGGACAGTACAAGTATCTACTAAATACCACTTGATTGCAAGGTCAGGTCTCAGTACTAATATCCAAGCTTAGTACTATACTTCCGCTGTCAATTCCTAACTGATTAACAAGTTCTCTTAAGCCAAGGGCCCAGTTATGTATAGAGATGACTAGTAATCATAAGAATTACCAGTCTAGGGTCAAAAAGATTATGAGAGTTAAAATGAGCAAGGTCCAAGGTAGACAGTACTCTAGATGTGGAATTGAGTTCTGGTATAGTAGCTTAGCCTAAGACAACTTAATCATACTCCAAGTCCAAGTTGACAAGAAAAACTTAATGGAGTCTCCATTAGATTCTGTATACTACTTACACAACTACTATATGGTCTGTGTACTATTTTCCCACACTTATCATGTGACATGACTTTGTGACATCCTGGTATGTGACTGTGACATACAACATTGTCATGTGATACTTTTCCATACTCTTTTCTTATATAGTAAGTCCAAATAAGAAAATAAAATTAAAATAAAATAAAATAATAACTTAGCCATTTTGCCAAGTTATAACATCTAGTATCACTACTCTTTTTTCTTTCTTCACTTTCTGTCCTTCTTCCAATTTTGTATTTCTTCTATATAATGGTAGGCATCTGGTCATCTTGACTTTTTCTGTTTCCTAATTAATTTCTGGGTTGTATACTTACAACCACAATATCCCCAATATAACATCTGTTCTTTCCAGATTGCACACATCTATCCTTATTCTTTCTATATGATTTTTGTAATATACATTTACTTCAATCTGGTGTATTATAGCTCCTCTACTATTATTTGTACTATCTATATTTCTCACTGTCACTGGTCTCTCTAGCTTCTGTAGCTTGAATCCATGCTTTGCTGTCATCTTTTTATTCATAAACACCTCTATTATACCACTATCTAAGAGTACTTTGACTATTATACCTTCATGTATATCTATCTTTTCCACTCCAATATTTAACCATACTTCTCTCAATATCTTGAACATTCTCCTGATATCCCTTTGGCTAACCTCCTCTATTGCTATGCTTCTTGAAATCTCTGTTCATATACCACTCTGCTATATTTTTCCCTTTATAGGACATACTACCACTCCCCAGTTCTACTATGGTTTCTTCTTTTCTGTCCTATATTCTAGGTACAGGATCTTTTTTCTTTCTTGTTCCAACACTCTTTCTTCTATTGTGTCTTTTCTTCTATACTTTATACACTGCACCCTTGTTATCTCTCCCCTCTTTGCTTCTTTCTCTTTCCAATTCCATGCTTTCTGGTATAGGTTACACTATATGTTTCTTACTTGTCTTTTGAGAAAGAATCCTTGTTCTTAGTTTTTATGGATTTGAACCTCTTTGCCTTCATATCTCCTATAGTCCACATACATTGTTACTATCTCTTCTATCAACCATTCTCTCTCAAGCAGAAGTGTGCCTTCTGGAGGCATGCTCTCTTTCTCATAATATTCCTGTGTATTTTCCCATGTGGAATGTGCTGGTCTTCTCTTGCTGTACCTTTTGTGGTCTGGCTATACATACTATCTTCCTTCTTCTTTTTTTCTCTTTTTCTGCTATAATATTTGGACACTCCCACTTATAGTACCCTACCCTCTAATACCTAAAATACTTTACTTTTTTCTCCTCTCTTTCCTGCCTTTGCATCTTGATCTCTTCTCTTACTCCATACCTTATTACTTAACTTGCCAATACTTCAAACTTGTTTTTAGAGATTGGTTTCCTCTTTTTTCCTTTAATACTATTCCTGCAGTTATGGGCTAGGTACCTGAACTTTCTACAACTAAAACATTCCCTCTCCTCTCTGTCATGACTTGGCAAAATGGCTAAGTTATTATTTTATTTTATTTTTATTTTATTTTTATTTTATTTTTATTTTATTTTATTTTATTTTCTTATTTGGACTTACTATACAAGAAAAGAGTGTAGGAAAGTATCATATAACAATGTTGTATGTTATAGTCATATACCAGGATGTCACAAAGTCATGTCACATGATAAGTGTGGGAAAATAGTACACAGACCATATAGTAGTTGTATAAGTAGTATACAGAATCTAATAGAGACTCCATTGAGTTCTTATTACAAATGGCCATTTACTGATTTGTGAGTTGATGATTTGACAATCAAAAGGCTCAAAAAAGCAAAGTTTAGACAGTAGAAAAAGATGTTGTTAAGTTTGAGGTTTATTCTCAGACATACAGTTCTTAAATATATAATTGTGGTGGTCTGTGCACCAGAACAGTCTACTACATGATTACTACCTATTGTTCTATATATAGGAGTGCTATTGTTCTTGAAATAGAGATAATCTAACTGTCTTAGGGCAGTCCTTTGTTCTATTCAAGGACAGATGATAATCTATAGATAAAGATCAGTATTATGTATAAACATTGAGGACCTTGTATCTCCATGGGATCTTATCATCTTGAGATCTATTTATATTCAAAAGAAGTGCATTAAAGAGAGCTTCACAATGGTTATTGGAACAAACAATTATGTCAAGTGGTTCTCGAGATATCAGTAATTTAGTGTCTGGTGACTTGGTAATTACCAACTGATCTGCTGTTAACTTGGTGAATACTGATTGCTTTGAGACATTTTTGGTACCATTTAAAAGGTCTTCTTAAAGGCTTTTGGTGGTCATTTAGATCATTGAAATTGGTCAAGTATTCCTGGAGTTATGGTCCAAATAAAGTTTGTGACAGTTCTTTTTGTTAACTCAAACTTGGAGTATGATTAAGTTGTCTCAGGCTAAGTCACTACACTAGAAGAGGAGAAGATAGTGAGATGGGCAATAGATAATAAGAAAGATTGGGGAAGAGAGGAGGAAGTTGAAGCAAATCACAGGAAGATCAAAGAGATGGTTCCAAGAAAATTCCTAAAGTGGAGGAAAGTGTTTGGAAAGGTGGAATCAGAAATAATGCCAATAAGGAAAATTTGGGATCACACTATAGATCTCAAGAAAATGTTTAAACCACAAAAGAGAGGAATTTATCCTTTATTCAAAGATGAAAGGAAAGAAGTTCAGAACTTTGTAAATGACCAACTAAAAAAGGGGTATATTAGACCATCAAAATTCCCTCAGACATTGCCAGTATTCTTTATAGGCAAGAAGAATAGGAGTAAGAGGATAGTGATGGAATACCATAGTCTAAATAATCAAACAGTGAAGAACAACTACCTACTGCTATTGATTATAGATTTAATAGATAATATGGAAGTAAAAGAGTATTCACTAAAATGGACTTGTGGTGGAGGTTCAACAATATGAGAATAAAAGGAGATGAGTAGAAGAGAGCATTTACAATGCATATAAGATCCTTTGAACTAATGGTTATGTTCTTTGGGATGACAAATTTACCAGCTATATTCCAGGCAATAATGAACAAAATCCTGAGAGATATGATCAATGAAGGAAAAGTGGCAGCCTTTGTGGATAATATATTAGTAGAAATAGAGACAAAGGAAGGATACAATAAAATAGTAGAAGAGATATTGAAAAGGCTAGAAGAGAATGACTTATATGTCAAACCAGAGAAGTATGTGTGGAAAGTAAGGAAAATCAGATTCCTAGGGGTTGTTATAGGACCCAATGGAATAGAAATGGAAAAGAAAAAGGTAGATAAAGTGCTAAGTTGGCCAGAGCCAAAGAACATAAAAGATGTTAGAAAATTTTTGGGCCTCACAAACTACTATAGAAGGTTTATTGTAAGGGGATGAGTCTTAGTCATACTAGGAGGGCTTAGTAATACATTGGTATGGATGAGTAGTATCTAGCTTGCCCCACAATCTTTATAGCTACTCTTTCTATATTCCTTTCTCCTGGTTTGTATCTCCCATTAGTACTAGATATTCTTATAAGGTAATGTAGTTATTAATGTATGAGTCATGTGATTGTTTGGCAATGTGCACAGACTGCATGGTATAGATATATATATACTAGTGGATGTACAGTAAAATACCTAACCCTAACATTGATTGAAACTCCTGGGCTATTTACTGTTCCAACTTAAGTCCACTCTTGTTATAGTTACTTAGAGTAGATTAGGGATCATCTTATCCCCTTACATTTATCAAATATTTTGCTTGGGTAACAAGACCAATGAATATGTTGACTAGAAAGAATGTAAAGTGGCAATAGGGAAGAGAGCAACAGCAGGCATTTGATGAACTTAAAAGGATCTTTACAACCAGGCCAGTACTAGCAGCTCTAGACTTAGACAAGGAGTTCAGAGTAGAAGCAGATACTTCAAATTATGCTACTGGAGGAGTATTATCAGTAAAGTGCTCTGATAGAATGTAAAAACCAGTTGCCTTTATTTCAAAATCTCTAAGTGATATGAAAAGAAACTATAAAATACATGACAAGGAAATGTTAGCGATAGTTAGATACTTGGAAGTGTAGAGGCACTTCCTGGAAGGAACAACCACAAAATTTGAGATTTGGATAGACCATAAGAATCTTGAGTATTTCATAAAGGCACAAAAGTTAAATAGGAGACAAGCAAGATAGGCTCTATACCTGTCTGGATTTGACTTTACACTCAAACATGTTCTAGGAAGTAAGATGGAGAAGGCAGATAGCTTGAGTAGGAGGCCAGATTAGGAAGTTGGAGTAGAAAGAAATAACAAGGATGAAACACTGGTTAAGCTAGAATAGTTAGAAGTGAGAAGGACAGAAGAAGTAGAGGTAATCATAGAGGGAGTAGACTTACTAGAGAAAGTAAGGCAGTCAAGAGTAAAATATGATGAAGTAGTTAAAGTAGTGGAAGAGATGAAGTGGGCAGAAGTAAAGATGCTAAGAGATGAAGAATGGAGAGAAATTAACAGCATAATGTACAAGGAGGGGAAGGTGTATGTACCTAAGGACAAGAAATTAAGAGCAGAGATTATTAGATTGTATCATAATACACCAGTAGGAGGATATAGGGGGAAATAGAAAACAGTAGAATTGGTCACAAGAAACTTTTAGTAGCCAGGAGTAACAAAGGAGATGAAGTGATATATGGAGGGATATAATTCCTACCAAAGGAATAAAAACTGCACAGAACAACTAACAGGCAAATTAATGCTCAATCCAATACCAGAAAAGCTCTGGAGTCATATATCAGCAGACTTTATTACAAAGCTACTATTGGTATAGGGATACAACTCAATCTTAGTGGTAGTGAACAAGTTAACAAAGATAGTTTATTTTATTCCTACTACAGAGAAAACATTAGCAGAAGAGCTAGTTAGGCTGTTTAGAGACAATGTGTGGAAACTACATAGATTACCCAAAACTATCATCTTAGATAGGGGACCCCAATTTGCAGCAGGATTGATAAGGGAATTGAATAAAATGCTGGGGATCAAGAGCAAGATGTCAATAGCATTTCACCCTCAGATAAATAGACAAACAGAAAGGATCAACCAAGAACTTGAGCAGTATTTGAGGATGTTCGTAGACTATAGACAAGAGCAGTAGCCAGATTGGTTGGGAACAGTTGAGTTTGCCTACAACAATAAAATATATTCAAGTACTAAAATATTGCCCTTTAAGGCAAACTATGGGCAAGATCCTAGAATAGGGTTTGAGATGAGGAGGAAGGGAAAATATGAGAGAGCAGAGAAATTCATGACAAAGATGAGGGAAATTCAGGAAGAAGCAAAAGCAGTACTAGAGAAGGCACAAGAAGAAATAAAGAAGTATACAGATAGAGGGAGGGCAGAAGTCAATGAGTATAAAGTAGGAGACTTAGTGATACTAAGCACTAAGGATCTGAAATATTAGATAATTGGAAGAAGGACAGAAAAATTGACAGAGAGGTTTGTAGGGCCTTATAAGATAAAGAAAATTACATTATCAAACATAGTAGAATTAGAACTACCTAGTATAGTAAAAATACATCTGGTAGTTAATGTCAGTAGAATACAAAGATACATAGGGCAAGTAGAGGGGCAGAGAAAAGAGCAACTAGCTCCAGTCATAATTGTGAAAGAGGAGAAATGGAAGGTTGGGAGAATTCTAAACAAACAACAAATAAGGGAAAAGAACAAATACTTAGTACAGTGGAAAGGGTTTACAGCTGAATCTGATACTTGAGAAGGGAAGGAAAATTTGGGAAATGCAAAAGAAGTAGTCAAGGAATTTGAGAAAGAATATCAGTGAGACATAGAAAATGTTAGGAGATAGGAAAGAAAAAAAGGAATGTTCAAAAGGGGAAAATTGCCAGAAAGGTTTATAGCAAGAAAGTTATTTGGATGGATAGACAAGCAATATAATGAGGAATACTGGACAAGGTTAGAAAGGAATTGGAGATGATGGAAAGAAAAAAGAGCAAGAGGAGAAGGAACAATGGAAACAATAAAAGAGGAGAAAGAAGAAATTAGGCAAGAAAATTCAAGACTCAAGAAATGGACAGAAGAAGATGACAATGAAATGGAGAATACTTGTGACCTCTACTATGAGTTGTAAAAATCCTCAGGATAAGAAATCTTAAGAGAGAGGTGGTGTTATAACATGGCCAAAACAGCTAAGTTATTATTTATATTTCTTTTCTTTTTCTTTTCATTTAATAATTGGTGAATGTATGAGAGAAAATGACTCAAAAGAGATATATGGGACTTTATAAATAGAAGTAAATACAGAATGTATTTAAGTAGTGTACAGCAATTGAATGGGAACTCTATCAAGTTCTTCTTGTCAACTCAAACTAGGAGTAGTTCTAAGATGTTACAGTCTAAGTTCTTACAAGGATTGACCAGGCTTGGCTGGCTAACAAAGCCTTCCAGTCAAACCAAAAACAACTATCTCTTTGGTTCACACCTACTTGTTCTCTATCTTTATTAGTTATTGGCTCCTCTTCTTTGGTCATTTACTGTTAAGACTCTAGACCACAAGGGTAAATATATACTTTAACCTTGAGCCTATATCAACATTTGATATCTCTTTGCCCCTCTACAAAGGGTCCAGTTAAAGTTTTCAGAAGAGTTATATTGAAAGAATGGATATCAAGACTTTTAGTTGCACTCCACAAGTTAGTTCTAAGACTAAAGAGAATATAGGGTTCTAAGAGAAGTAGGTTTTTAGATAAACTACAGAAAGAGAGAACTTGCCATTCTCTTCTCTTTCTGGATTATGTTAAGGGTATAGACTTAGGACTGAAGCTCTGACCCCAACCAGTGACAATTGAAAGGGAAGAACTCAATGGAGTTCTTTGTTGGATTTTTTCTACTACTTATACAAATATCCCATAGTCTATGTGCCTATTTTCTATAGTCACAAGACTATTACTAATAATTATAAAGTTCTTACATAATAATGTCCCATGCTATTTATATCTTTCTTGCATTATATTTCTGGAGATTTCCCATCAAGTTGATGAATACTAAAGAGGACAAAAGGGACATTTAGTCTAGTACAAGCTAAATATGCAATATCAGGTCCCAACTGCATACTAAAGAGTTTGTGGAGATGAATCAAGAATAAAGGTATTAAAAAGATGATATAGAAACTTAGCACAGTAAAATAAGGTAAAAGTGTTTGAAAAGAGTATAAGCTCAATCTAGATCTACCTTATATAGTGTTTCTAAGGTGCCAACCTTTATACACCATAACAAGCTCACTATCAAAGTAGTCAGTAAACTACTCCTGGGCCTTACTATACTCAACCAAGCCCTTATCTATACCCCCAACACCAAACCTTACAGGTGTGATACAATCTAAGTCAATGGCTAGCCAGGCTTTTCAAGCCTACTACCTTGGAGAAGGTTGTCCAAGCAACTACTACATCTTGTCTCCAGAAAGAGTAAGAGTATAGAGTAAATTCACCTCAACCACCCAACTGCTTCACTTGGAACTCATACAAGTGCCAGAAGACAACTCTAGAGCCCTTGAGATAGTAGCAGGTGTCAAGATTGCATGCCCTCTCTTACTGGCTTCCTAAGTATTATATTAAAATTACAAATTGATAAGACTCAATAAAAAAAATAAATAGAAAAGGAAAATGCTTCTTTTTCCAGCCTCTCTTACTTCTCTCCTTCATAACTACACTATATGAATATGTCCAATATTGTTTCCCATCCTGCCATACCAGCCTGTCACCACTATATACTCCTGCTCTACCTCTATACTACCACTTTCTATCAACATCTCCTGACCTCCCAACTAGCTACTTTCTATCCAAGTATGGTCTAGAAACTGGCTTTAACCCATGCAAGTATTCTAGCTTACAATGTCATTGTGTACCATGTCTACTTCTTGGTTGAGTCTAGCAGTGATGAGATCACAAGTCATTGATAGACTTTTGATTTGTTGCTTTGGTATCATATTTGTTTAAGTCTGTTCTAGATTGAAATTCTATAGCATTCCAAAGGTATTCTAGAGTTTCTGAGTTCTAGAGTGTTAACATTAACAATCTGTCTCTAAAACCTGATGCTAGCTCATCAGTCTTGCCTCCCAAGGTATGTGCTATTAAGTAAGTGACAGCTTGGTGACAATTTGGTAAGAGTGACCTTTGGTGGTCTTTTATATGTCTAAGGGCTTGTAAAAGGTTTCTAGGATGAACTCAGATACTGAATCCAGGGGTATAAAGTGTATTCTATATTATATTTCTACAGAAAATTCATTGGTGGCATAATAACACATGGGAGATATTTTCCTTCTTTGGAGCCAACTCATAACAGATTGTATTTATCCTAACTAGTGATGTTACAGGAACTACTATCCTAAGTACTAGTAAGTAACAGTGAGTAACTAGTTGAGTCAGAGTCTATAAATGGGTTAGTCTAAGATTTTTCCATTTATTCTAATATCCATAACTATTGTAAGGTTTGTCTATAATTACCCCAAGGTTTATTTAATGTTTTTTCTGTAGTCCAATATCTATAATTAGTCCAATCAAGTCTAAACTCCTTTCTTCTAATCTAATTCTGATATGTTAACATATTATTTATTATATCATCTTTATCTCCTTCATCTCTTATTGCCATCATCTCTTTTACTATTTACTTATTATTAGTCCAGGGCTAATAATAATCATAATCCCAATGTAATTTCATAACATTTGCCCTCTGCCTACTCTAGCTCCCTCTCTGCCTATTAAATCCACTCTAGCCCCTCTATCTCAGTTAATGGCCATGGATGTAAATATTACCCAAAGAACTCTCTAGCTCTCTCTAAAAGGCTACTATTAGTACAGAGATATTAACCACTTGGTCAAGGACTACCCCTATTTTCTAGATATAAAGCAGTTGATAATAGAGCAGTAGAAGGAACTTATAGAGGACTTGTTAGCTTTAATGGATTCTGTTTCTAAGGAAGAGGAACCTCTGGTAGAAGAAGGTTTTGTGTAGAGTTGCTAATACTAAGTTGTAAAGACTCAAGGTAGATATTCAGAAAGAACTTAATAAAGTTTATTGTTAGATTGCACTAGCTACTTATACAAATGTCTGTTAGTCTATGTGCCTGGCTCCCACAGTCACATAACCTTTACTAATGACTATATATATCTTACATAATCCTTCCCATACTAATTATAACTTCTCTGTATTAGATTCCTGGATGTTTTCTATTAAATTAATAAATACATAGGAAATAGTTTCTTCTTTAGGAGCCATCTTGTAACAAGAGTAGCCAGCATATCACAAACTTTATTTGAACCATAACTGCAGTAATACTCAACTAATTTCAACAATATAAATGGCCACCAAAAGCCCTTAAGAAAACCTTTCCAATGATACTAAAAACATCTCAAAGTAATTAGTATTTACCAAGTTATCAAATACTAAATTGCTGATATCTCAGGAACTACTGAATATAATTGTTACAACCTCAAAGTCTACTTGTTATGAGCTATCTTGGCCATAATAACTTTTTTATTTCTTTAATCCTTTATCTTTTACTTTTCTTTTCTTTAATCAGATAATAGGGAGTTATATGATCAGGATCACATGATATGTCACATTTGTCACATGATATATCACATCACACACAGGTCATATGTCAAGGAATATTCTAGTAGATTTTATTAGATTATTAATAGGTTAGGGTTAGTAGCACAGACTATGTGTAAAAGATATAAGTAGTAGTCCAAATCTAAGAGGAACTCTGTTGAGTTCTCTTTGTTTATCCCAAATAAAAGACAACTCAGTTCTAGGATTAGCTCAATCCAATAGTTGTACTACACTCATAGCTGAACTGCTCTAGAGCCAACCATATATATAGAGAGCAGGAGTTGAGGAAGACATGACTATAGATATGCTCTCTGAAGAAGTCAGATAAGAGGAACAGCTTAGATTGGGTCTATTGCTTGGGGACAAGAGAAGCCAAAGTAGAGGTTGTAGTTGAAGGGAGAAAAGGTACAGATATTTTACTGGAGATGGAGTGGAGTGTGCTACCAGTTGCACTAGCTGCTGGAGTTGGACAGTGAGAGAAAAAAGGGCACTGTTAATATTATTCTCAGAGCTGTTTTGATATTCAGTCAGCTCTATCAGGTGGTGTTGTAGGTACTCTAGGGTATCCATAATGTTATGCTGGATAGTCTTTTTAGGTAATATATATAATATTTTTCACTATTACTATACAATAAGTTAGCTCAAGAGATAAGCTTAGCTTTCCACAGATAACTACTAGAAGCCCAGTTGTAAACTCAGGTCTAATACTTGAGTAGCAGAATAGTAGCTACAACTACTACTATACCAACTTTATAGGCCCTATCCAGAAACTTTATATCAGAAGTAAACTAGAACTCCCCTCTAGAAGTACTCTCAAAAGTAACTGAAACTCTAGAGAGCCTTACTTCTCTAGTAGAATGACATCATAAGTTAATGGCCATTTCATTTGATAGTTTAAGGTTTAGAGTTACCATTAGATTTTGGCTATTACTTTTTAATAGCTATCTATAATTAGAAATACCAGAGGTGTCCTCTTGAGAAAGGCATTGTTAGAACAGCTAGAGTGGATAGAACATTTAGAAGTATAGAAGATGGTCAAAAGTATTGAGAGACAGGTTAGAGAAATTGAGGGAGAGGGAGCAGAGATAGCAGATGAAGACAATATCCTCAAGAGTAGTCTAACCTGCATTTGCCCCAAGCCTCACTGGCCTTCTAGCAAGACAAGAGCTTGACTCTTGGAAGTAGGAAAAGGATGGGTAGGAGAATTAAAGAGACAGATAGTACTAGTTATGCAATCAGAAGAAGACCCTGCCTTATTATTCCATCCCTGCCATACTAGAAATCTGAAATATTTCTTGTCTTTCTTATTTGTTGTTTCTGTAATTTATAATCCTAATATAATACTCTGGTAGTGCAAAGGGGCCTAATAACAAGTTACCTATATTATCTCTCTTCTTCTGTTACTCTAGAGCTCTACTGCTATTTTTGAGTAACTGAGTTCTTTTTTGCTTTCTCTCTATAAAAACCTATACAAAAACTTTCCTCAAGAGAATATCTGTTAATGCTAAGTCATAGAGACTCAAGGTTGTCACATACCATAATACCTCTATAACCAGTGAGACCAATTGTAATATAGTTCTATTCAATATTTCCTTTCCTGGCTAGACCACCCTAGAGCTACTTAAAAGTAACCCAAACTAGTTACTCCCTTAGTTTCAAATGGTACCAAAAATGTCTCAAAGCTATCAGTATTCACCAAGCTAACAGTAGATCAGTTGGTAATTACCAAGTCACTAGATACTAAATCAACTGATATCTCAAGAACTACTTGATATAATTGTTTGTTTCAATGACCATCGTGAAGCTCTCTTCAATGTGCTTCTTTTGGCTATAAACAGACCTAAAGACAATAAGATCCCATGGAGATACAAGGTCCTTAATGTTTGTACATAACACTGATCTTTACCTATAGATTATCATCTGTCCTTGAATAGAACAAAGGACTGCCCTAAGACAGTTAGGTTATCTCTATTTCAAGAACAATAGCACTACTATATGTAGAACAATAGGTAGTGATCATGTAGTAGACTGTTCTGGTACATAGACCACCACAATCATATATTTAAGAACTGTATATCTAAGAATAAACCTTAGACTTAACAACATCTTTTGCTGCTTGTCTAACTTTGCTTTTTTGAGCACTTTGATTATCAAATCAACCAATCACAAATCAATAAGTAGCCATTTGTGACAGAAACTATGACTAAGTGCAGCCTTGGTTACTATTCCTAGTACTCTCTATATACCCTTATCCTCTCTCCTCATTCCCAAAACTTTCTTAGGGTTAGTAGACTCAGGCTCTTCTAATTGTTTCATTAATTCATTAGTTTAAACTTGCTATACAGAAAGTTGATCCCTTACCTTTATTATTGTTAGATAATACAGTAAATCATTTTGTATCCCACATTCTCACCCTGCCAATCCAGTTCTCTTGTGGTTTGTTGTACTATATTAAGTATTTTATAATACCTCTTAAGGGTCCAAGTGCACTAGTTCTGGACCATAACTGGCTTAGAAAGGCCAACCCTACCATTGACTAAACAAAGAGCACTATTCAGACAAACCCAAACCTCTCTCAAAAGAGAGAGTTAGAAAATATCCTGCTAGTGGCAAATACTCAGCCCACAAAACTTTTTATAGATTACCAGAACAATCTACTCTCTATATTCTTGATCAACACTATAGCCTACAATTGAGCATACAAAGCCAAGGGTTTTACTATATTCCAACTCTCACTTAGTGATATATCGCTACTACTGGAGAAAACAAGTAAACTAGAGAAACCAGATATTAACCTAAATTGAGTACCTACTAAGTACTACTCATTTGCTAAAGTATTCAGCAAACAGGAAGCTAAGTAACTGCCTGTATATTGCTCTCATGACCTGGTCATATAAATTGAAGATAGAGAAAACCCTTCTCTTGGACCTATTTACTTCTTGTCTACATTGGAACTTCAGATATTGAAGGTCTTATATGCCTATTGTACTCTCCCCTGTCCTCTTTGTAAGGAAGAAGAATGGGTCTCTATGTCTTTGTATAGACTATAGAGAACTAAACAGAATTATCTAAAAGGATTACTACTCTATACTACTGATATTTAACCTTCTTGATACTCCCAAAGGAGCACAAATTTATACAAAAATTGACCTCCAAAGTACCTATTACCTAGTATACATTGCAGAAGGTGACAAATAGAAAACAACCTTCTGTACATGTTATAGGTGTAGTGACTTAGCCTGAGATGACTTAATCACACTCTAAGTCCAAGTTGACAAAGAGAACTTGATAGAGTTTCTATTAGATTCTATATACTACTTATACAACTACTACATAGTCTGTGCACTATTTTTCCATACTTATCATGTAACTTTATCATGTGATATGACACTGTGATATTGTCATGTGATACTTTCCCACACTTTTTCCTTGTGTAGTAAGTCCAAATAAGAAAAGAAAAGAAAAGAAAAGAAAAAGAAAATAAAATAAAATAATAACTTAGCCATTTTGCCAAGTCATGACAATGGGTCTTTTGAATAGCTATTGATGCCATTCAGTCTGTCTAATGCTCTATCTGCTTTCTAGCATTTCATAGACAAGGTATTTGCAAACTTGCTGGACATAGAGACCATGGTCTACTTGGATGATATATTAATATATTCTAGTAACCTCTTAGAACATTGGAAGTTAGTAAAGGAAGTGCTGCAATGACTCAAGAACAATAGCCTCTATACCTCTTCAGACAAGTATGTCTTTTATCAAAACTCAGTTGAATTCCTGGGCTATGTTCTAGGACCAGAGGGGGTAAAAATTGACTTAGGAAAAGTGCAAACTATTCAAACTTGGCCAAAACCTCATTATCTAAAGGATATTCAAGTGTTTTTTGGTTTTGCAAATTTTTATAGAAGATTCATTGGTAACTACTCTGATCTTACCTTGTCCCTCACCTATATGACTTATAAGAATACCAACTGGAACTGGAATATCAAATGTGATTCAGTATTTAGATCATTGAAGGCCACTTTCACAACAACACTAGTATTGGCCCATTGGAACCCAGAATTGCTATTAGTTCTTGAGACAGATATATCAGACCACACTGTAGCTACAATTTTGTTCACCCATATCAAAGAAGACTTGCATCCTATTGTCTTCTACTCTAGAACCCTTAATGCTACTAAATTGAACTATGATGTATACAATAAGAAACTTCTTGCAATCTATGAAGTCTTTTAGAAGTGGAGGCACTACCTAGAGAGCACTCCAACCTCCATTAATATGGTCACTGACTACAAAAACCTTGAGTATTTTCTCAAGACAAAGCTATTAATATGGAGACAGGTCTACTAGTCTAAGTTCCTTTTACAGTTTAACTTCAAGATTCATTTTTGCCCTAGCTGACTGGAAGCAAAGCCAGATGCACTAACTCACAGAAGAGATATGTATCTATAGAAAAGGTCATAGGTCCCCACACTATCAATGAATCCAACTACTACCCAATCTTCCATCAAGATTAATTACTTTCTACTTTGAGGGCAGCCATAGTATTCTTATCACCTAGTAATAGTGAGAAAACTTCAGATCTAGTCCTACTGTAGGCAAGAATTAAAAAAGCTCTAACAAGGGACCCCTAATCAAAAATTCTGCTAGAACTGGTACAATCTAGAAAGAATCCATCCTGGACACTTGAGGGAGATAAATTACTACACTACAACAACCTGATCTATGTCCCAAATGATCCAGACATTTAGTCACAGGTACTAAGGACAAAACATAATCACCACCTCATAGGCCATTTTGGCTAGACAAAGACCCTCTAACTAATCAAATGCAAATACTCATAGCCAGGTATGAAATTATTTGTAACAGAATATGTCTGAACCTGCAACATCTGCATAAAGAACAAAGTGCAATACTATAAACTATATGAGTTGCTAGAACAGTTGTCCATTCCACCATGCTCCTGGAAATCTATCTCTATGGACTTGATAGAGCAACTACTACCATCCAATAGCTTCACAGACATCCTAGTCATAGTTGATCATTTCTTGAAGCAAGCAATCTTTATTCCAACCTACAAGATTCTCAATACTCTAGAACTAGCCCAGTTATTCATTAACCACATATTCTCAAAACATGGCATGTCTGTATAAGGATGACTGAAATAGAGCTCCAGGAGAAACCTCAGTATATAAATAGACTCTAGGATGCATTTACAACTCATCTCCAGGAAAAACCTCAGAGAATAGGATAAGGCTCCTAAAGGATAATTTATACTATATATACAACTCCCCTAGTTACAGAATGTCTCAGCAGTCAGGAACAGGAATGCAAGGGAGAGCAACTAATTAAATGTGAGGTAGTTATTATTTAATTAGTTGCAGGGTCACTCTGGTGCACTACTACTAGTGCATTAGGAGTGAAGTTTGGTATAGTCCTCTTACAGTCCATATATATAATCTCTAACAGAGACTTAGAGTTTGTTTCTTAATTTTCCAAGTCCCTAGCCAATACACTCAATATAAAACTCCACCATACTTTGGGCTATCACCCAGAAGCTGATGAACAATCAGAGCACACAAACTAGACTTTAGAACAGTACTTACATAGCTACTATTGTTATCAACAATTCAACTGGATGCAATTATTGCTATTGGCTGAATTCACATACAACAATGTACCCTCAGCATCAACTAGAGTATCCTCTTTCTTTACCAACAAAGGGTATCACCCTCTTCTAAACTTCAGACCCTTGACTGACCCAATACCCAATACCACTGATGCTTTTATTAACAATCTAGAAGTAGTATACAAGTTTATAGAGTTGTCTATCAAAGAGGCCCAGGAGCACTACCAGAAGCCTGCTAATGCTCAACAAACTCCTTCCCCTGATATCAAGGTTAGTGTAAAGAGAATTACTCAGAGGTAGTTATCCAGTAAGCTAGGTAAGGGTCTCAGAAGCTAGTATAATATTTGAGTAAAGATAGATCTACCCATACAGGCTATTATATATACTACAACAGGTGGTCTGTGCACAATCACATAAACACTAACCAATAATACCACAATGTCCTTATATAGTTAAATAGGTATCACCATAATAATACAAGATAGGAGAAGTTCAGGAGAGAGTGGGAACATGATATAGAAGATATACTTAGCCCATAGATACTGAGCTTACCTAATAACTAAGTGTGTCCCTAGGGTGTTCCCTTACAGTTGGTAATTCAGTGTTTATCCAAGCAAAATTCATCAGGACAACCTAACCTACAAAAAAATTATTGGAATATCACCTTGGTCTGTTTATAGTAACAGACAAACCAGGAACCCACTCCTATCTTGTTAACCTCCCATATCACCTTCATACAATATATCCAGTATTTCATATATCCCAATTAGAACTGACTAGGTCAAGCACTATTCTGAGCTACACCAACTCCTCTACTATCTATTGAAATAGACAGTAAGTTGGAATTTAAGATAGCATACATACTAGACTTAAAACTGGACCATAGACAATGTGAACCCCTACTGTATTATGTACAGTGGGCAGGTTACAAAGGAACTTTAGAGGAGAACTCTTGGTTGAGTGCCTCAGAACTTGACTATATGAGTGAGTTGGTTTAAGAATTCCACTTACAGAACCTAGACAAGCCAGGCCCTCATCTACTATTTACTGATTGAGTCTAGTCAATGTTTTTGATGCTGCTAGTAAGATCACCAGGGTAATGACCTTAGAGAGAGAGTACTGTTATATACTATGACATCCATATAACCAGTGATACCAATTGTAATACAGTTCTATTCAATATTTTCTTTCCTAGCTAGACTATCCCAGAACTACTTAAAAGTAACCCAGACTAGTTACTCTCTTAGTTTCATTTTCTCAGGTCATTTGCTTACTTGTCTATTATCTGTATTCTCTGTTAATTAAAACATATATATATTCTTCTCTTGATCCAGCATAGAGTTCAGCTATTGCCCTTAGCCAGTCCTTGCTCATTAGGAACCCAGTTGTGACAGAGGTTCACCCTAGGTAAATGTTCAGGAAGAACTTGATAGAGTTCTCTATTGGATTATACTAGCTATTTATTGTAGTATGACTGTTGGGTTGAGCTAACTCTAGAACTGAGTTGTCTTTTATTTGGAATAAACAAAGAGAACTTAATAGAGTTCCTCTTAGATTTGGACTACTACTTATATCTTTTACATATGGTCTGTGCTACTAACCCTAACCTACTGATGATCTAATAGAATCTACTAGAATATTTCTTGATATATGACCTATATAATGTGACTAATCTTGTGACTGATTTGTTACAGAAAATGTGACATATCATGTAATCTTGATGATGTGACTCCTCTATTATATAATTAAAAGAAAAGTAAAGTAAAAGATAAAAGAGATAAAAAAATACAAGTTATTATGGCCAAGATGGCTTATAATAGTGAGAAAAAGAAGGCCTTCTCTGGGCCTTGACATTTTTTAAAACTGGACAAGCTACCAAGTAGTCCAAGAACCTCTTCTACCAGGAATCAGATACTGGAATCTTTCCCATACAAATCTGGTCAGAGTTCAAAGTACAGTTCTAAGTTCAGTTCTTTTCTATCAATACAGAAGCAAATACAGTTGATATCTTGGAAGAAATGTTCTACCACCAAGGCAATCACATGGCTTGACAGCCCAGAAGGCTCTATTAGCCACCTGTGCTTGATCTATTCTCCTCACCACTCAATACCAAGCTTCTGGGTCCATATCCATAGGTTTTCCAAAAGGCATGGTTATAATCTGGTGGATGGCTATTTGGATAGTTTTCAAGCCCTGGTCTTTGACACTGGATATGCCAACCCCCAGACTTTAGTGGTCAAGTTTTGACAAGGCCTGCAGATAGGGATACAAAACTACACAGAACGCATTCAGATAAATCTAAGTCTTTTTCTACTCCAGTCTCTTTTATTTACCACTAGAGACAGTATATAAGAAGGCCTTATATTTGAGAGAATAGGGTGCTAGATTGAGAACAGAGATGGCTTACTAAGCAGCCATGCTAACTAATAAAGGATGGAATATTATGTAATAGATTGTAATCAGATAAGAAGTTAAGTCTATATCATGATATAGGCTACCTACTGTATGGCCCCCTTAGCTCTCTCTAAGCTCTTTCTGCCTCAACTGGCTCCTCTCTCTGTCATACATCTTCCTTCAGTATCTGCCTCTCCCCCTGTTCCAGCCACCAAGCCCTTGCTGCCTCTATAATCTGTCACAAACTTCATTTGGACCATAACTCTGGAAATACTTGACTGATTTCAACAATCTAAATGGCTACCAAAAGTCCTTAAGAAGACCTTTCGAGTGATACCAAAAATGTCTCAAAGTGATCAGTATTCACCAAGTTATTAGTAGATCAGTCAGCAATCACCAAATTACCAGACACTAAATTACTGATATCTCAAGAACTACTTGATATAATTGTTTGTTTCAATGACTATCATGAAGCTCTCTTCAATGCACTTCTTTTGGCTATAAATAGACCTAGAGGCAATAAGATCCCATGGAGATACAAAGTCCTCAATGTTTGCACATGATACTGATCTATTATCTATAGATTATCATCTGTCCTTGAATAGAACAAAGGACTGCCCTAAGATAGTTAGATTATCTCTATTTCAAGAACAATAGCACTCCTATATATAGAACAATAGATAGTGATCATGTAGTAGGCTGTCCTGGTGCACAGACCACCACAATCATGTATTTAAGAATGTATGTCTGAGGATGAACCTCAGACTTAACAACATCTTTTGTTGCTTGTCTAACTTCACTTTTTTGAGTCTTTTGATTACCAAATCAGCAAATCACAAATCAGTAAGTGGCCATTTGTAATACTTCCATATAGGTATAGTATTCTCCAACAGAGAACAGCAGTACTATTATGCCCTCACCATTGGACACCAGCCTGACTTACAGTTTCCCTGCAAGCAAAGTGCCCCATGTGACCATCTGTGACAAAGACAACTGCCAACCTACCCACAAGCCAGAAGGCTCATGACAAGACAAGCCTCCACCAGGTCAAAGGTATCCAACATATGTCATGCATTGAACATGAGTATTAAATGTTGCTGCCTCAAAGAATGGGCAGAGATGAAGAAGGATAGTGAACAACAACAATATTAGTGTGTGGTGTTAGGTATAATACAGATCCCCCCAACAGCCATTGCAGCCAGAAGGGAGGAGAT
>Ga0154004_1000122_pt1 | contig 19310 bp, 14 predicted proteins | sample TSFL088MetaG_FD_104727 | JGI IMG/M metagenome (GOLD analysis project Ga0154004, IMG submission 104727) | Attine ant fungus gardens microbial communities from Florida, USA - TSFL088 MetaG | ecosystem: Host-associated > Fungi > Mycelium > Unclassified | place: USA: Florida, Lake Talquin State... | reverse complement strand
TTCACGCGTCGAAGCGTCCAGGATCCGATGGTCAAACGCCTTGAGGCGAATGCGGATATTCTGACCGTTCATGCTTTTTTGTTCCTTATCATATGGAGCGCCTTTTGATAAGGGCGCTCTCCAATGAATTATATTTGCCAATCATTCAATAATTTTAGAAACGATCCCCGCTCCGACGGTACGTCCGCCCTCACGAATTGCGAAACGCAGCTTCTCCTCCATTGCAATCGGAACAATAAGCGAAACATCCATCGCAATATTATCACCCGGCATGACCATCTCAACACCTTCAGGAAGCGTAACAATACCCGTCACATCCGTCGTCCGAAAATAAAACTGCGGACGATAATTTGTAAAAAACGGCGTATGACGGCCACCCTCCTCCTTCGTAAGAATATAAGCTTCAGCCTTGAACTTTGTATGCGGCGTCACACTGCCAGGCTTCGAAAGAACCTGACCGCGCTCAACACCCTCACGGTCTATGCCGCGAAGCAGAGCGCCGATATTATCCCCGGCCTGACCCTGATCAAGAAGCTTGCGGAACATTTCAACCCCGGTAACCGTCGTCTTCCCGGTCGCACGGATACCGACAATCTCAACTTCCTCTCCAACCTTCACCACCCCACGCTCAACACGGCCGGTCACAACCGTACCACGCCCCGAAATAGAGAAAACATCCTCGATCGGCATAAGAAAAGGCTGATCAACAGGACGCTCGGGCGTCGGAATATAAGAATCAACCTCACTCATCAGAAGACGGACCGCATCCTCTCCTATCGACTTGTCGCCGCCATCAAGCGCAACAAGTGCTGAACCCTTGATCACAGGAATTTCTTCACCAGGAAAATCATACTTGGAAAGAAGCTCGCGAACCTCAAGCTCCACAAGCTCAAGAAGCTCTTCATCATCAACCTGATCAACCTTGTTGAGGAAGACAACAATCGCAGGAACACCAACCTGACGGGCAAGAAGAATATGCTCGCGCGTCTGCGGCATGGGGCCATCCGCCGCAGAGCAAACAAGTATGGCTCCATCCATCTGCGCAGCGCCCGTGATCATGTTCTTCACATAATCTGCGTGACCAGGGCAATCAACATGCGCGTAATGACGATTCTCGGTCTCATACTCAACATGAGACGTGGAGATCGTGATACCGCGCGCCTTCTCTTCAGGAGCCGCATCAATCTGATCATAAGCGCGGAATTCTCCGAAATACTTCGTGATTGCTGCTGTCAGCGTCGTCTTCCCATGGTCAACATGACCAATCGTGCCGATATTTACATGCGGCTTCCTACGTTCAAATTTGCTCTTCGCCATTTGAGCTCTCCATATAATGCCCTTATGGGCAGTGTCTAAACCTTAGCAAAATCAGCCAATCATGCATATTTTTTCTGAATTTCCTGCGCAACCGCCGTCGGCACAAGCTCATAATGATCAAACTGCATCGTATACTGGGCACGCCCCTGACTCATCGAGCGCAGCGAATTCACATAACCAAACATGTTCGCCAGCGGCACCATTGCATTCACAACAGCCGCAATACCACGGGTCTCCGTACCGGAAATCTGACCACGGCGGGAATTCAGATCACCAATAATATCTCCCATATAGTCCTCAGGGGTTACCACCTCAACCTTCATGATCGGCTCAAGCAGCTGCGCACCAGCCTTCTTGGCACCTTCGCGAAAAGCAGCACGCGCCGCAATTTCGAAAGCCAGAACAGATGAATCCACATCATGATAAGCACCGTCAATCAGCGTCGCCTTGACGCCGAGCATAGGAAAGCCTGCAAGCGGCCCTGCACCCATGACACTTTCGATACCCTTCTGAACACCCGGAATATATTCCTTCGGAACAGCTCCACCAACAATTTTTGATTCAAAAATGAAATCATCGCCTTCGTGCGGCTCAAAAATAATTTTGACCCGGGCAAACTGACCGGAACCGCCAGACTGCTTCTTGTGCGTATAATCAACCTCTGCCGCCCTGGTGATAGTCTCACGGTAAGCAACCTGTGGCTGGCCAATATTAGCCTCGACCTTAAATTCACGCTTCATGCGATCAACAATAATATCAAGGTGCAACTCGCCCATACCGGCAATTATTGTCTGGCCGGATTCTTCATCTGACTTCACACGGAAAGACGGATCTTCAGCGGCAAGACGATTAAGAGCCATTCCCATCCTTTCCTGATCCGCCTTGGTTTTCGGCTCGATGGCAATCTCAATAACCGGCTCAGGAAACTCCATGCGCTCCAGAACAACAGGCTTCAACGGATCGCAAAGCGTATCACCTGTCGTTGTTTCTTTCAAACCCGCGAGGGCAACAATATCACCGGAAAATGCCTTCTCGATATCTTCGCGGGAATTCGAATGCATCTGCAACATACGACCAATACGCTCCCGCTTATCCTTGACAGTATTCAACAAGGAAACACCCTTCTCAAGCTTACCGGAATAGATACGACAGAACGTTAAAGAACCAACAAACGGATCATTCATGATCTTGAAGGCAAGCATGGATAATGGTGCACTGTCAGAAGATTCCCGAACCGTCTCCTCCCCTGTCCTGACATCAACGCCATTAATCGACGGAACATCAACCGGAGCAGGCAAATAATCACCCACAGCATCCAGAAGCGGCTGCACACCCTTGTTCTTGAAGGCAGTCCCACAAAGAACAGGATGAAACTCAACATTAATAGTACCCTTGCGAATCAGATCGCGCAGTTCGTCAGCCGTCGGCTCCGTACCCTCAAGATAGGCTTCCATGGCTGCTTCATCAATTTCGACAGCCATCTCAACGAGCTTTTCACGATATTCAATGGCCTTTGCCTGCATATCATCCGGAATTTCACCGACTTTTGCAGACGAACCGATGTTACCATCCCATACCAATGCTTTCATCTCGATGAGATCAACCACACCGAGAAAATCATTTTCAGCACCGATCGGCAACTGAACAACCAGCGCTCTTGCCCCCAAACGTGAACCGACCATCTCTACACTGCGATAGAAATCCGCACCAATCTTGTCCATTTTGTTGACAAAAACCATGCGCGGAACTCGGTATTTTTCCGCCTGCCGCCAGACTGTTTCTGTCTGAGGCTCAACACCGGCATTTGCATCAAGAAGAGCAATCGCCCCATCAAGAACGCGCAGGGATCGCTCCACCTCAATCGTGAAATCAACGTGCCCGGGCGTATCAATAATGTTGAAACGGCGTTTCTTTCCATCACGCCCCTGCCAGAATGTAGTCGTCGCAGCAGAAGTAATTGTAATACCACGCTCCTGCTCCTGCTCCATCCAATCCATAGTGGAGGCGCCATCATGAGTCTCGCCAACTTTATGATTTTTACCCGTATAAAACAAGATACGCTCTGTCATCGTTGTCTTGCCGGCATCAATATGCGCCATGATACCGAAATTGCGATAGTCTTCAATTTTATATTCGCGGGCCATCTTGTCTGCCTTTGATCAATAATCGACGCTTACCAGCGATAATGCGAGAATGCACGGTTTGCCTCAGCCATACGATGCGTGTCCTCACGCTTCTTAACCGCAGAACCACGATTATTGGCCGCATCCATCAACTCACCCGAAAGACGACCTACCATGGTTGTCTCATTCCGGCCACGCGCGGCATTGATAAGCCAGCGGATCGCCAGAGCCTGACGGCGGTCAGGGCGAACGTCAACCGGAACCTGATAAGTCGCACCACCAACACGACGGGAACGAACCTCCACATGCGGAGCAACATTCTCCAGCGCCTGATGGAACAAGGCAACCGGCTCAACCTTCGCCTTATTCTCAACAGCATCAAGCGCACCATAAACAATACGCTCGGCAACCGATTTTTTTCCATCAAACATGATGGCATTCATGAACTTTGTAATAACCACATCACCAAATTTCGGATCCGGGTTAATTTCGCGTTTCTCAGCTCTATGGCGACGGGACATCTTCTTAGTCTCTTAACTTATTTCGGACGCTTGGCGCCATACTTGGAACGACGCTGCTTGCGATTCTTGACACCCTGCGTATCAAGCACCCCACGGACAATATGATACCGCACTCCCGGCAGATCCTTCACACGACCGCCACGGATCATAACAACGGAGTGCTCCTGAAGATTATGCCCCTCACCCGGGATATAACCGATCACTTCAAACCCATTGGTCAGACGCACCTTTGCCACCTTGCGCAAAGCCGAGTTCGGCTTTTTCGGAGTGGTCGTATAAACGCGAGTGCAAACACCGCGCTTCTGCGGATTTGCCTGAAGAGCAGGAACCTTGTTACGCTTTACCGGCGCAACGCGCGGCTTGCGGATCAACTGGTTTACGGTAGGCATTCAACCTTCCTCTATCAAAAAACATTTCAGCGCCCAACCGGATCGCCTTACGATACATACACAAAACCGAGCAATCGCCACCCCGCGACTTGCTCACCAAAACAGAGGAAACCTATCGGCTTCATGCAACCGGCATGTGCTTACTACAAATTGCAAAACAAGCCCTGTTTGAGACGAACTCCGATACCTGCCGTACCGAACCAGCCAGCCTCACATCAGCTCAGATGTTGCTCTCAATACAGTTTAGAGTCGCTTTCGTCAAGTCCTTACCCCGTGAAAATACTATAAAACAACCATTTTATCGAACTGCGGCCTGCCCGGGGCAAGCGATTGCCTCTTTCCACAAGTGCAGCACAATCTTTGATTTAAAGTATCTTCAATACCTTGCTCGATGGATTAAAGATACCTGGACAGGGAATCAGAAAACCGGACAGAAGATTCATGAAAATCGTAACCTGGAACATAAATGGCGTAAAAGCACGGCTGGATAATCTGCTTGTCTGGCTTGAGCAGAACCAGCCGGATATTGTCTGCTTGCAGGAGATCAAATCAGTTGACGAGCAATTTCCCCGCGTGCCCATCGAGACCCTGGGGTATCATGTTGAGACCCATGGCCAAAAAAGCTTTAACGGTGTAGCCCTCCTCTCCCGCATCAGCCCGGAAGAGATAAACCGTGGCCTGCCGGGAGATGCCACAGATAAACAGGCCCGTTTTATTGAAGGTGTCTATCCGGCGGGAAAAGGTATTGTTCGAGTTGCCTCTCTTTATCTGCCCAATGGTAATCCGGCAGGAAGTGACAAATATTCTTACAGGCTTTCCTGGGTGAAGCGGCTGCATGATTTTGCTGCAAGCCGGCTTTGTCTTGAAGAGCCGTTACTCCTTGCAGGGGATTATAATGTTATCCCGGCAGATATTGACGCGAAAAACCCTGATAAATGGGTTAAAGATGCCCTTTTTCTTCCCTCTGCGCGGGAAGCCTGGCAATCACTTGTCAATCTTGGATTGACCGATGCTATCCGGGCAGTCAGCTCTGAACCTGATTACACTTTCTGGGATTATCAGGCAGGCGCCTGGCCTAAAAATAACGGAATCCGTATTGACCACCTGCTGCTTTCACCCGAAGCTTCAGATATGCTTATACACGCTTTTGTACAAAAAGAAATACGAGGATGGGAAAAAGCATCTGACCATGTCCCTGTCTGGGTTGAGCTTGACATCTGAGTTTGTATGTCACGGATTTGCTTTTCTGCGATTCGGAAATTATTTTCCAAATTACACGACAGGAGAAAGTGTATTATCTTTCACCGAAGAATGGTGGAATTTATGTCTTTCAGGTCAATCTGAACTGCGTACTATCCAAAGGGGGATTGTTCATGAGTAATGAGGATCTTTGCCTGCACTGCTATAATTCTGCTTATTTTTACCGGTACAGGCGTAGTGCGGAATACAGAATTCATGGAAAAAACAGACAGACACTATATCGCAGCCAACGCGCCCAGGAATTTCCATCAAGGATTCTTAATCATTGATAAGATAAACAAGGCCGGTTTATTCCTGATAATGAAAAAATCAAATGAACCATTTGAAGTGCAGTTGCCAGAAACAGCTTGTCTTTAATATGAAACACCATACTGCTTTTAATTTTATGCGTTATAGTATCTGTTTTACGTTCAATAACGCTACCGAAACACACTGCGATACTCCCTATCATTTTTGATTCAGCCGGTTAAAAACCGAAAATAATCCGTATTTTTCCTGAAAAAACTCTGGCATTTTGCTTAAAATCCATTATTGGCAATAATATCATTAGCAAGTGATATTGCCGTCCGGCGATCCGCTTCAGCTGCTATGGCGAAAGCCCGCTCCTGTATCAACCTGATCCAGCCACGGTCACCAGGATCTGCCCGCTCAAATCCCGCAGTCATCATTGCAAGACCACGAACTGTTTTACCTGCTTGAAACAACATACTGCCAAGCATAGCTTGTGCAGCCGGGTTGCCTTTTCTGGCAGAAAGCTGAAACCAACGCGCCGCCTGAACAGGATTTTTATCCCCTCCCTCTCCTGACAGCAACATTTTGCCTAACTCAAACTGAGCATTCGAATTGCCAAAATTTGATGCCGCCTGCATATAAAAATTACGGGCACGCACCAGATCAGGCTTGACCAGCGTTCCCGCAATGCCAGTTCTTGTATAATTGCCCAACGCCATCAAAGCATCCGAAATATAACTTTCATTCTGTGAACCGGGTTCGGCGCCCTCATGCACAATCTTCAGGAAAAAATTATAGGCTTCCAGATCATTTTCCGGCACGCCATCACCTTCCGCATATATATGGGCGAGCTTCCACCTTGCACCTGTATGCCCCATTTCCGCGGCATAACGCAGCGAACGAATCGCTTCATCCGTGTGCCCGCTCTTATAAGCGGAAATACCGGTACGAAAAAACTCAAGTGAACTTTGGCCAAAATCCGATATGTTTGGACCAAGTGCATAAGCTGACGAAAATCCAATGCCCAAACTGACAGCAGTACGACATAATATCAGCTTTCGTCCTTTTCCCGTCATCAAACTCTCTCTAAACAGCATACTAGAAATACAGTAAAACTGTCAGACAAAATGCACCGCAAACATCCGCCTGAACAGCCCCCTCCGCAAAACCGTTTTTTGCATATTCCCTCTATTCCAGAGAAATTACCGGCTTTCTTGCAGTTCTTTATATCTGGTTAAAGCTGCGCGTCTTTTGTGGCGGGAAATTGACAATTCCAATTTAAATAATTCATAACACGATACCTGCTCTTCAACTGTTACATAAATACAACAAGGTAAATCCGGCTCAATATACAGCGGGACATAAAAACGATTATATTTCAACTATTTTCAACTTGAAATGCTGATTGCCGGATTTACCGGAAACATTGTTCGTCCACTATATATCTACAGGCATCTTCTCTTCATTCCATAGCATTTGTTTGCTCTACTTTGATCTACAAGATCAAATAATATATAAAAAAGAGACGTACATTTTTTAAATCACGCAGAGGAAAAAACTTAAAACTCAATCAACGTACTTACCGGAATATTGTTCATTCTGATTTATATGCGTTATTTTCATCCACAAAAATTTTAAATCTCCATGATCAAGACTGTTCGAAAACCACTTCAGTTTCCCCCATGCGTCGATATAATCATCAAAGCTTTTCATATAGATCGACAAGCAATATCTTATACCACCATTGATTTTTCGAGGTCCTAACCATTGCTACTATTTCTGATAATGACCGCTTCTCGCATTTGTTGAACATACACCAGTTATCAATATATCCCGCTTGTTCAAGAGCAATTGCCAGGCTGATTATTTTAAACGATGATGTTTTTCCGATTATAATCAAAATGCCTGTAAAACAGGAAAAACGACTCAACCTGTAGCAAGGCGCGCAAGCGCCTTTTCTATCTTGTCTTTTGATCTGTTACATTCATCAAGCCGTTCACGTTCTGCCTCTACAACATCTGCTCTGGCATTGGCCACAAATTTCTCATTGCCAAGTTTTTTCATAATTTTTGCAATATTCTGCAAAATTTTATCAAGCTCTTTGCTTAATCTCGCCTTTTCAGTATCAAGATCAACAAGCGCGCCAAGCGGCAAACAAAAGGTAACATCTCCCAAAACCATCTGTGCTGACATGGCAGGTGCATCATTGGCAAAACTGACAGCCTCAATACAGGCAAGCCGCTTGATAACAGTCTCATGACGGGCAAAACGCCTACGGGTAGTTTCATCCGCATCCAGAACAACAAGCAGCGCCTGTGCCCTGGAAGGAACATCCATCTCCACCCGCAATGAACGGATACCGCTGACAAGATCAACCAGCCAATTGATGTCAGCAGCAGCAGCCTCATCACAAAAATGCAGATCGGGCCAGGCTGTTACCGCAAGCATTGCCGGACGGATCGTACCTTCTTCTGCGGTTCTCGCCCAAAGCTCTTCTGTCATAAAAGGCATAAACGGATGCAACAGCTTATAAATTTCATCCAGACACCAGGCAATACATCCCCGCACTTCTTTGAGCATATCAGGGTTATTACCCTGGAAGACCGGTTTGACCAGTTCAACATACCAGTCACAAAAGGAATGCCAGACAAAACGGTAAAGTGCTGCCGCTGCATCATTAAAACGGTAAGAGGTAATATTTCCTGTGACGTCTGCAACAGTTCGGGTCAGTTCTGTCAAAATCCAGCGATTAACCGCCAGTTTCGTTTTTTCTGGCACAAAAGCAGGATCATGAACCGCGCCATTCATTTCACCAAAACGCGTCGCATTCCACAGTTTGGTACCAAAATTGCGGTAACCGGCGATACGCGCCGGATCAAGCTTCACATCACGCCCCTGTGCTGCCATGATCGCAAGCGTAAAACGAAGCGCATCTGCGCCATATTCGTCAATAAGCTCCAGAGGATCAATAACATTGCTCTTGGACTTGGACATTTTGGCGCCATACCTGTCACGCACCAATGCATGCACATATACAGTATGAAATGGCGCTTCATCCATGAAATGAAGCCCCATCATCATCATTCTGGCAACCCAGAAGAAAATAATATCAAAGCCGGTAACAAGAACACTTGTCGGATAATATGTGGAAAGTTCTGGCGTTTTATCCGGCCAGCCCAGTGTTGAAAATGGCCAGAGTGCAGAAGAAAACCAGGTATCCAGAACATCACCGTCGCGTACAAGCCCTGTTCTGCTGCCATAATGAGCCTCAGCTGCCGCATTGGCCTCTTCTTCACTTTTTTCGACAAATATCGCACCGTCCGGACCATACCAGACCGGTATCTGATGCCCCCACCACAACTGCCGGGAAATACACCACGGTTCAATATTTTCCATCCAATTAAAATAGGTTTTTTTCCACCCTTGCGGAATAATTGCCGTGTGCCCGTCACGAACGGCGCCAATAGCCGGTTTCGCCAACTCAGCCGCATTTACATACCATTGGTCAGTCAGCAAAGGCTCAATCGGCACACCGCTGCGATCCCCATGAGGCACCATGTGAGTATGAGTTTCAATTTCCTTCAGATAGCCGTTCTCTTCCATCATTTCGACGATTTGCCTGCGCGCAGCAAAACGATCCATACCATCCAGTTGAGACATCAGCTCATCAAGAGTTGCAGATTTCCCCACCCCTTCAAGAAAACCAGCATTATCCTTAAGCGTAACCGTGGCTTTCTGATCCAGAACACTAATTACCCGCAAATTATGCCGGCGACCAACCTCAAAATCATTAAAATCATGCGCCGGTGTAATCTTTACCGCACCGCTACCCACCTCTGGATCAGCATAATCATCCCCGATAACAGAAAGCCGGCGGCCCACCAGCGGCAGAACGGCATGTTTTCCGATCAGTTTCCGGTAGCGCTCATCACCGGGGTTAACAGCAATTGCCGTATCCCCCAGCATTGTCTCAGGTCGCGTTGTAGCAACAATAATAAAGGTTGAAACATCATCGGGGTTAAAAGCCACACCTTCAAGCGGATAGCGAAAATGCCAGAGGTTTCCCCTGATTTCCTTCTGCTCAACCTCAAGATCGGAAATTGCAGTCAGAAGTCCAGGATCCCAATTAACCAGCCGCTTGTCCTTATAAATCAGCCCCTGTTTGTAAAGCGCTACGAAAACCTCCTGAACAGCTCTGGAAAGTCCTTCATCCATCGTAAAACGCTCACGCGACCAGTCGCATGACGCCCCGAGACGCCGCAACTGGTTGGCAATCATACCGCCGGATTCATGGCGCCACTGCCAAACACGTTCAATAAACCTCTCCCGTCCCATCTCCTGGCGGGTTGGCTCCCTGCGTTCGGCAAGCTGGCGTTCAACCACCATTTGTGTTGCAATTCCGGCATGATCCATGCCAGGCTGCCACAGCACATTTTTTCCGCGCATACGCTCAAAACGCACCAGAATATCCTGAATCGTATTGTTCAGCGCATGTCCCATATGCAAGGAACCTGTCACATTCGGAGGCGGGATAACGATGGAAAAAGCTTCCGCTCCAGACCTGGCTCCTGCACCGGCCCGGAAAACACCTGTTTCTTCCCAAGCAGCAGCAATACGCGGTTCAGTAGTCTTTGCGTCATATGTCTTGTCGAGCATTTCCTGTCACTCAATTTATACCTTGCAGTAATTCTTCAGCACACCAGTAAATCAGAATTCTGTGTGGTTCTAAAGCATTTCACAGCGAAATGAAACATTTGGTATCCGCAAACACGCAACGAAATGAGAAATGAGAACATTCGCTTTAATGCAATCAAGCTTAAAAACGACCCGATTTGTGGTTCTGTCACATTTCTGCAAACATCAAACAGAATATCTGACACAAACATGCATTTTGACCGCAAAATTCTCCAGAAAAAAGTCCGCCGAAGCGGACTTTATCAACAATCTGAAAATCTGTATTACAGGGAACAAATCAACGCCGTAAAGCCTGAATAAAGCGCTGAACCTCTTCACGCAAAATCCTTTCAAACAGCTGACGAAAATGATCATCAAGCCATTGCGAGATATAGGGGCGAAGCAAAAGCTCAGCCGAGCGTTCAACATCATTGCGAAAACCTTCATCTACATCCTGTACAGAAGAACGCTTCTGTTTTGATTGCTGCTGCTGTGACTTGACAGAAACCCGCGGCGCCTCCGGCTTACCGTCCCTGACAACAGCCATGCGTTGAGGATTAGATTGATGCGAAGACATCGGCGCCTGCATAGCCGGCTTTACCATTCCTTCCGGCTGACCAGGCATGGGCGCCTGCATAACAGGTCTCACCATCCCTTCCGGCTGGCCAGGCATCGGCACCTTACGCAAACCGATGCGTTCAGCCAGGGCATTCATCGCATCCTGTACAGGAGGAATGCCATTGTTCCTGGCTGTAAGACGAATATCCTGTTTCAGGTTGGCATCGCCTGTATCATTGCTTGCATAATGAGGCTGCATATGCATATCAGTTTTCACACTCCCCCGATTTCCATTTTCAGCAGCCTGCCTTCCGCCATCGTAGGAAGATACGCCAGCATTCTCTTCGATTATCTCTCGAATAGAAGCCAGAAGCTCATCCATGCTTGGCTCCTGCATTGCATTCGAACCCTGTGCCATCGAACCTACCTAACCTCAAATCACACCACATGCAGTGTTATAAAGCTTACCATTACATAAAAGAAATTGCATCGCAAAGTTGCACTATTAACACCCGTTAATTTCTAACTTTTCGATGATCGCTTTTCGAATCGATAAAACTTACCTACGTCTGTCAGCAGGATATAAAAAAAACAACATCAAGAACACCGTTTTTTTAATTGTTAAGATTTTAATGCCCATTAAAATTTTTAACGCCCATCAGGCGGGCGGATACCGATCCATTTATTTTTGACAGCCCTGTAGTGCTCCGCAGGATCGTATTTGCTAACCTGTAACCCAAGACTGGCGGCACTCAACCTGCCAAGCGCAACCTTAACAGCATAACCGGCAACGATAACATCACGCTCGGCCAGAACCAGATTGATCTGTGCATCAATCACCATTGCACGAGAGTTTAAAACATCAAGAGTTGTTGCCTGCCCGACAAGGTTTTCCTGAATCCGCCCTTCAAGTGCAATCTGGCTGGCACGGACACTGTCACGATAAGCAACAGCAGCAGATTTCACCCCTTCCAGTTGCGACCAAGCCGAAACCAGCTGTTCACGAACCTGATCACGGGTCAAATCCACCTGGATTTGCGCCTGTCCGAGTTGCTCTTTTGATTGACGCACATAAGCAGACGATTTGCCCCCCTGATAAACAGGAACATTAAGCTGCACACCCACAGAATTCGACTGACCACCTGCACCATAACCATTATAAACTTCGTTATAAGAAGTGCTGGCAGAAAAATCGACCTGCGGCAAAAGTGCGCCCTCCCTGGCCTTCACGGCATAAGAAGCCGCATCGACGGCATATTTGGAAGAGAGAATAGCCGGATGTTCTGATGAAGCGATGCGAAATCCATCCTCAATATTCGCCGGAAGATTTTTCGCCGTAAGAGGAGGTTCAAGAGGCCCTGCAAAATCCCCAACAATATGTAGATAAGCCGCTTCTTTTGATTTCACATCAGCACGTGCCTGATGCAACTGGGATATAGCCTGGGAACGCTGCGCCTCGGATTGCGCAAGATCCGTGCGCGTCCCCTCACCAACCTCAAGCCGCGCCCGATCGGCACGAACCTGCTCTTCAAGAGCAGCAAGATTTTGCTGGCGATACGTGGCAATGCGCCGCGCTGCATAAACATCCGCATAAGCCTGAATCGCCTTGAAAAGCAGGTTTTGTTCACTGTTGCGCAAAAATTCACGCTGTGCCTGCGCCTGCGTTTCCGCAGCAGCAACTGAATTTTTTGTTATAAATCCGTCAAAAACCTTCTGATCAAGCTGAATGCCGATAGAACCAACCGTATTGTAATATGCCGTCGTCACATTGCGGCCACGTGAATAACCGCCAAAGGCATTGACTGAAGGGCGATAGCCTGATCTGGCGATAGCAATATCTTCATCATAAATGCGCACGGTCGCACGATCGGAATTTAATGCACTATTACTGTTGTAAGCTTTAGCCAAAGCCCCCATCAGTGTTTCTGCTGATAACGGGACACCAGATGTGAGAACCACACTTGACATCAACAATATTGTTAACAGTTTTTTCCTCATATTACTTATAACCCAGATCAACGCGATACAAACTTCAGAATCGTTTGCTTTAATATCTCACAAAACGATATCTATCCAGTCTGTTTAACACCTGATCCTTATCTTGCCGAATAACACTGCAAAAAATGCATATTGAAAAACCGTTCCTTACGATATATTCCATTAATTACGAATTCATATCCGTAATTGATGACTAAAACGTGAATTCAGCTTCTCTCAGCAGACCAGGCAAAGGTTTTACGGCAAGATTAAAACCGCGCCGCATGGAAATAACATTATCTTCCAGGACATAAAGACAGGCTACCCCGGCATTGCCATGCCCTTCAACAACCACAAGTCTTCCGCCTTCACGCAATTGTCTGAAAAGAGCTTCAGGTACTAAATCCACCGCTCCTTCAATAAAAATCACGTCATAAGGGGCTTGCTCAGCATATCCATCCGCCAATTCCCCGGTTACGACAGCGACATTATCACAATCGGTTACAGCAAGGGTTTCGGCTGCCGTTTTCGCCAGATTCGTATTACTTTCAAGAGCAATGACAGAACCCGCCAGTTGTGAAAGAACTGCAGCGCAATATCCTGTATTTGCTCCGATAACCAACACAAAATCATTCTTGTCAATATCCGCAAATTGCACGAGCATAGCGAGTGATGCCGGCGCCATAATATAACGCGCAGGCCCATCATCTTTTCCAGCCACAACCATGAGATGTTCATCGACATAGGCCAATTCTCTGATATTTTGCGGAACAAACGCTTCCCGCGGAATACCCAGGAATGCAGACAAGACAGAAAGTCGGGTAACATCAACCGTCCGAATCTGATTATCAACCATCTTCCGGCGTAGCTCTGCAAAATCAATATTCATGTCTCAGCCTTTCCTGTTTCGCACAGACAGAACCAGTTCCCCCTTGTCCCACAATATTAGTGGAACAATCCTGCCATGATCAAAACAAGCAACATTCCATCCTGCTGGATATGGCAGAAAAACTGCCCCAACTGATCGATACATCCTTTTCAGGCGGATTTCGCAAAAAACAACCGGCCAGTCAATTACAAGATTGCAAAAAATTCTATAAGATTGCAAAATTCCATCATGACTTTGTTAAAACCGGCTGTTATAAAAAATGAACCGGCCATCAGTATTACCATGAAAACACAACAGAAAAACAATATTCACGTCCTGGATTCTGATAAATATCACGCTCCCCTCAGTGTGACCGCAGGTTAACTTCGCTGTTCTGAGAGCAGATTATAATGGAGGCCTCTCCGGACTGTGGTTATTCTGTAATTACAGAAGCTTGTTAAAAGGGTATAGCTGAATATCCGGTTAAAGAATTTCAATGACCTATAAATAGCACTGCCACACTCTTTTACAGCTGACGGGCACGCACCAGTTCTGTAAAACCGGCTACATCCATCAGCCATGCCTGTTGCGATGGCTGATAAGTATCATGCAGACGACGCGGCAGAACAAGCTGAAGTTGTTTTACCTGCATTTCATCAGTCTGGTTTTCTGAAATACCCGGCTCCAGAGTCAGCAAATGTTTTTTTGGGATACGTTGTGCCTCTGACAGAACCTGACGCCAGCGATCTTTTAATGTCGATTTGGCACCCGGCATGGTAAGGCGCGCTTCAGGAAAAAGAGGGTCGCGATATTCTTCCTGCCCTGGAAAGAGAAAGTCCGGCTTGTTACGATTCTCTGTTTCAGCACCACGTTTGTACGAGATACCCTGTGCATCGAATACAGCTTCCAGATGATTTTCCAGTGCCTGTCCTGCCCTTGACTTGCGTCTGTTCTGAACACTGAGTGAGAAAGACAGAAAACCATCTACATCTGCACCGTCAGGTGCGCAAAATCCGTTTTCAAGACGGGCAGAGACAATGCGCCTTTCAAGACGCCTGAACAATTGCTCTTCCCGATCCATCCATTCAATGAGTGCACGATCAGGATCATCGGCTGCCGATACTTCAGGTAATGAATCACGGGCCAGTTGTGAAAATATCCGGGTTCTGGGAAATTCAAGCCCGAATTCCTCAATGAGCGTATCAAGATGATTGGCTTCCCGTTCTTCAATTTCTATTCCTAATTCATCAAGGATATATCGTGCAGCGAAGTCCAGTTCGGCATTGTGAGCATCATCAATTTCCTGAAAAGTGAAAGTGGATTCAGACTGCTCTTCCAGATTGAACAGCCATAAAAGCTGGTTCTGTATCGTCGGAGAAGGCGTTATGATAACAAGTATCGAACCATCTCTCTGCAACGCGAGAAACAGTATATCACCCGGTTGCATAAGTTCGGTGACAGCATTTCCGGAATAATAGAGGTGGTATTCTGGTGCTCGTGGTTTACCCTTGCGAACATTGGACCAGCTTATGAAACCATCTTCGGTGAAAGCTTCCTGTTCACCGGAAAGTCAGATAAAGCGGGTGGAAATACGGCGACGATCCTCCGCTCCAAGCAAACGCTTTAGTGGACGAGTCCCCTGAAATTCATGCTGGTTCGATCTTGCAGTGTCAGTCTCTACCAGAGTTAACCGTTTGGCAGCAACACCAGTAAACAGATCAGATAACATTCCACGACGCACTCTGTTCTCCCCTGATCTCCAATCGTTGCCGATCTGATCTTAACCATTCCGCACATCTGGTAATGATATTTTCCAACAGCAGGCGATTACGTCCCTTGAGTGCACATTCCCATACAATTGCCTGTCGCCATCCCTTTTCTGTTAACGCTGCTTCTGTTCTTTCATCAACCATACGATTACGATTGATTTTCGTTTGCCAGAATTCCGGCCGTGTTGATGGCCACTTGAACAGGTGACAATCATGTCCATGCCAGAAGCATCCATGTGCAAAAATTACTGCCTTGTAACGAGGAAAAACAATATCCGGTTTACCCGGCAATGATGCGTCATGAAGCCTGAAGCGGAAACCCTGGGCATGGAGTCCCTTGCGGAGAAGCAATTCCGGTTTTGTATTTTTCCCCCGGATGCCTGACATCATCCTGCTACGCACTTCAACCGGAACAATATCAGCCATGAGAATAAACAGGTTCCTGTGCAGGACGTGTCATAACAACCGGCGTATCACCCGATTGGCTGGCAGGCTTCAGAAGTTCTGCCCTGATATACGGCTTCATTGCTTTTGCAAGAAACTCAACAACCGGAACAACGACTGCATTACCAAACTGACGATATGCCTGGGTGTCAGAAACAGGTATCTTCCAACGACGATCTCCCCGATCGAAACCCATAAGCCGGCCACATTCCAGTGGCGTCAGGCGACGTGGACGTTTACCAGGCTGTGCAACCAGAATTTCAGAACCATCCTTGTAATAGCGGGCTGATAACGTACGGGTTACATCGTCAGGCCCGAAAAGACTGTATCCAAAACCGTTGCCTTTCGAAGTATGCTTTTTTTGTAGGCCTGCAAATATTCCCAGAGCCGCGGCGTAAGTGTATATTTCTGATCAACTTCATCATGCGGCTGAAGAATACTGCCAAGCTTCGGACCACCTTCCGGTAATTTCAGCCCTTTCAGATCAAAAGTAACAGGCTCACGAAAACCGACAATAAAAATGCGCTCCCGTTTTTGTGGTACCCAGTGTTCAGAACTGATTACGCGCGTCTGAACATGATAGCCCAGTTCATTCTCCAGTACATTCATGATCGTGGCAAAAGTCTGCCCCCTGTCATGACTTTCAAGGTTTTTGACGTTTTCCAGTACAAATACAGCAGGACGATGCCAGGCAATAATCTGTGCGGTATCAAAGAACAATGTGCCTTGTGTGTCACATAAAAATCCGTGTGGTCGCCCCAAGGCATTTTTCTTGGATACGCCGGCAATCGAAAAGGGCTGGCACGGAAATCCGGCCAGCAGGACATCATGTTCGGGAATCCGTTCCGGAGCTTCCGAATATTCACGAATATCACCGGCCAGAGGATGATTATCACGAAAGTTCATGGCATAGGTCTTTTGTGCGTTTGTATCCCATTCAGATGTAAAGACACAATGACCTCCGATTCCTTCAAATCCAAGGCGTAATCCACCAATTCCGGCAAACAGATCAATAAAACGAAAATTGCATGTGGCAGAATAACCCGCAGACTGTCGCATAAGGTCACGCAACGCAGATCCAAGCATGACAGGACATGGCGTTAACCCTTTTTCCCATCGTCTTACAGTTTTGATATCCTTGCCTACATATTGGGCAATTTCACGTTGCGTAAATATGCTGCGCGCCTGTTGCAGCAATTCACGTGGATTGATCCCGATATCAGTCATTTTTTCTCGCCAGGTAATTTTGCGGGCATTATGTCTCATAATTTTCCCTTCACCCAGCATTTTCTGACTTTGTCCACGTCTTCGCAGCCAAAACATTGTTTTACTCAAGAAGCAATTATGCGCATTGACCGGAGAATAGAGGGAAATCGGGAACATTCTGCCACACCCTGATGATACGGTGGATTTCCAGGATGGAAAAGAGGGGAATTTATTATTAAAAATCAAACAGATAGACTGCCCGGGTGTGGCATCTGGAGGCCTCGCCCGGAATCGAACCGGGATACAAGGATTTGCAGTCCTCTGCGTAACCATTCCGCCACGAGGCCCCTTTAAACAGATAGCAGAAACGAAAAACAAACCTCTCCTTGCCATCGGTGCCGTAACGGTCAATAAGTGAAGGCAGCAGCAACGTCAAGTGATCCGGACAGCAACCTTGTTTTTTTTCCTGCCTCTGTTTGCTTTCCCGCAGAAGCGACTTGCCTGCCAGCGGCGCAGAAGCATAATTTCAACCCTACGGCGGGAACGTCGGATTCGTCGCGAATCACGAGACAAAATCACAAGACCGACCGGCAGCATCCAGAAGCCCAGAACCGGTAAAAAACCCAATATTCCCCCAATAATAAAGGAACAGCCGATAAATCGACGCATAAATAATGAACGGGGCAATGACAGCTTCTTACCCAGAATCCTGATTGTGTGTTTTGTCGACTGTTGAGTCAAAGTTTGCCTCTTTTGCAAATTTTTAAGATAATTCAGACCAGTTAAAACACGTTAAAATTATTTTTTGATGAAAATATGTGCTGCCCCCTTTGCAAATCAGTTTTTCATTTGCTATAGCGCCTTCTTGAGCACTGTTCCCCGGTAGCTCAGCGGTAGAGCAACCGGCTGTTAACCGGTTGGTCGCTGGTTCGAATCCGGCCCGGGGAGCCACTCCTGTTTTTTATGGTTGTAAAATATTGTTTTCATTGAATTATTTTTCAGGTGCGGACAAGGTGGTATAGGGTGCGGGCAAAGATGTTCTTCACGCGTTCGGTTTTTGAAGTTTGATAATGCTTTCTGTCGCCAGGCGTCTTCTGTCGGTTGTTCGCGTATAAAGAGATGCCATCTTTCCTCCTCTCCAGCCAAATATTGCTTCAAGCTGGGCGACAGTTGCACCGGCACATGAGCTGATTTATTGAGTCCTGCTTCCCGACAGGCCCTGCGGAATAAATTGCCGAATGCTGCCTTTGCCAATGGCATTCCTCTTTTCCCGCAGAGAAAGGCAAGATCACCTGTTGGCCCGGCATCAAGCGTTTTCTGTAATTCCGGCAAAACAGGAATTGTGACTTCAATACTGAACTTGCTTTTTTCTGTTTTTATGGAAATGACGCCGTCACGAACATGCTGCTTTCCAAGGCGAACCGCATCACCACGGCGCAAACCTGTATATATAAGGACATCCAGCCAGACGCGTTCCTTTGTACCTCGCGGCCAACGGCTTTCATAACGGGCAACGTCCTCCTCTGTCCATGCAGAAATTCCCTCCCTGTTTTTTCCAAGAGGAGCACGAACATTTTCGGCCGGACTGACTTCCATAAAGCCGGCGTCAACGGCCCATTTGAAAAGCCCACGCATTGCCCGCAAAAAAACTCCGGCCTGTCCTGGTGTGTGTGCCCTGGCATCACGACTGGCAGCTATAACTTTTCTTGTAACAGTTGAACAGGGAATATCCCCGGCAGTTTCTATGGACTGTTTAAAAATATTTTCGCGCTGACGCCGTGTAGACAAGGATAATTCTGCCCAGGCCGCGCTTTTCCGGTATTGCTCTATCAGCCATTTCAATGTTCTGTTTGCTGCTGTTTTTGGTTGCTTTTTCTCGCCATTTACGGCCGTATGATAAGCTTCCATAAATTCAGGGCTGCCATATTCACCGTGAATGCGAATGCGTGGATTTGGCCGGATACGCACGTACC
>Ga0154004_1000117_pt1 | contig 19469 bp, 20 predicted proteins | sample TSFL088MetaG_FD_104727 | JGI IMG/M metagenome (GOLD analysis project Ga0154004, IMG submission 104727) | Attine ant fungus gardens microbial communities from Florida, USA - TSFL088 MetaG | ecosystem: Host-associated > Fungi > Mycelium > Unclassified | place: USA: Florida, Lake Talquin State... | reverse complement strand
TATTTTCTTATTTCTTCTTAATTTTTTCTTAGTACAACCTTTACTTTCTTTATCTTTTTTACAAATTCTTCTGTTTTCTCAAACTTCCTCTTTTTTCTCATCTTAAATTCTATATACAGATCTTATCTATTATTTGCCTTGAACAATGATATTCTTGTACTCATCTGTACTTTATTATTATATACAAACTCTACTATTGCTAACTAATCTAACCATTGTTTCTGACAATAATCAATAAATATTTTCAAGTACTGTTTTAGTTTTTAATTTATTCTTTTGTTTGGCTATAAGCTATTGACAATTTAGTGTTAATTTTCAATATTTGATTCAACTCTCTTATTATTTTTGCTACAAACTATGCTTCTCTATCTGTTATAATACTTTCTGGTAATTCATGTAATTTTCAAATGTTATTCTGGAACAGTCTTATTACTCTTTCTACCAAAGTCTTTTCTATAGTAGATACAAAGTGTATTATTTTTGTTATTCTATTACATATTACCAGGATTATATCATATTCTTGTACTAGTGGTAACTTTATAATAAAGTCTACCATTATATAACTCCAGGGTTTTTCTGGTACTACATTAAGTATTAATTTTCCTACTAGTATATTAAACTAGATAGTTCAGACAATAAAATAGCCTTCAAATAGACAGATTTGGAGTTGCTTATTAGAGAACTAGACTAAAGAAGATAATACAAAATAATTGCAAAGTAATTAAGTACTATGAAGTTTTTTAAAAGATGCTATATAGTAGCAAGGTATTATTATATAATAACTAATAAAATTTGGAATAAATAGGAAAAGTACAGAAGATTGGTAACAAAGGTCACACAAAAGCACAAGTATGATAGTACTTTCTCTTTAGAAATTGTTTCTCTAATTTACTAGGTTTTAGGTTAATGATAGCATGTAAAGGGGATGTAAAGTGGGGATAGGACCTAGTTTCAATAGATTTTGGATATGGAAATTACTTACTAGCTCCTTAGCATAGTCTAATTCTATAGTACTAATCTATGAGTTTTCTTTATCTGTATCTTTGTAACCTATCTACTGGACATAGTAGAGAAATGGGGACTTTCTTTGATAGTCAATCTTGGAGTTCAGAATATAAGAGATTTTATATTCCAGGTTGCCATTAACTTCAATTAGTGGTAGAAAAAGGTTAATTCTATTGGAAATTGAACTGTAGGATACTGGTTCTAGTTGGAATATATGGAAAACTAAGTGTATGGAGTGTAAATGGTCAGACAGTTTTACCTGGAAAGAATAGAAGCTAGGTCTTCTGGTGATAGTGAATGGATATTACAAACTTTATTCAGACTATAACTCTGGATATACTTGACTAATTTCAACAATCTAAATAGTCACTGAAAGCTTTTAAGAAGACCTTTCAAACAATATTAAAAATGTTTCAAGGCAATCAGTATTCACTAAGTTATCAGTAGATCAGTTGGCAATCATCAAGTTACTAAACACTAAATTACTGATATTTCTAGAACTACTTGACATAATTGTTTGCTTCAATAACCATTATAAAGTTCTCTTTAATGTGCTTTTTTCAGCTATAAATAGATCCAAAGGCAATAAGATCCCATGGAAATACAAGGTTCTCAATGTTTACATATAATACTGATCTTTTATCTATAGATTATCATCTGTTCTTGAATAGAACAAAGAACTGCCCTAAGACAGTTAGGTTATTTCTATTTCAAGAACAATAATACTCTTATATATAGAACAATAGATAGTAATTATGTAGTAGGTTGTTCTGGTGTACAGATTACTACAATCATATATTTAAGAACTATATATCTAAGAACAAACTTTAGACTTAACAACATTTTTTTCTACTTGTCTAACTTTGTTTTTTTGAGTTCTTTGATTATTAAATCAACTAATTACTGTTGTAGTAGAATAAATACATTTGAATATAACACAACAATAATTAATTATTTTCTTTTGTTTTCTATTTTCATTTATATCATTATTCTATAATATTGCAGTATTTTAGATAGTGTAAGTATATAAGATAGAATATTCATGTAAACACCTTAGTTATTCACCATATTGAGTAATATCTAAGATATGTAGTTTATCTTTTTTTTTTCTATTCTATATTTACATGCCATGTAGACATATTTTTACTTTAGGTAAATAAATTAGTTGTATCACAAACTTCATTTGGACTATAACTCTAGAAATACTTGACCAATTTTGAAGATCTAAATGGCCACCAAAAGTCCTTAAGAAGACCTTTCAAACAGTACCAAAAACGTCTCAAAGTAATCAGTATTCACTGAGTTATCAGTAGATCAGTCAGTGATTACCAAGTCACCAAACACTAAATTGCCAATATCTCAGGAACTACTTGACATAATCATTTTCTTCAGCAACTATCATGAAGCTCTCTTCAATGTGCTTCTTTTGGCTATAAATAAATCCCAAGGCAATAAGATCCCATGGAGATACAAGATCCTCAATATTTGTATATGATATTAATCTTTACCTATAGATTATTATTTGTCCTTGAATAGAACAAAGGACTGTCCTAAAATGGTTAGGTTATCTCTATTTCAAGAACAATAGCACTCCTATATATAGAACAATAGGTAGTGATCATGTGGTAGGCTGTCCTAGTGTATAAACCACTATAATCATGTATTTAAGAACTGTATATCTAAGGATAAACCTCAGACTTAACAATATCTTTTGCTACTGTCTAAACTTTGCTTTTTTGAGCCTTTTGATTATCAAATCATCAACTCACAAATCAGTAAGTGGTCATTTGTGATAAGTTGTTTACTACATTGGATAATGTCTAAGACATATCTTTACTTTAGTTGGTTATAGGTCCTAGTCTTAATATCTAAAACAATGGAATATACCATATATATACACATAGAAACATTTTTGTACTTATACACAACTATACCACTGTATATATTCAATTTTACAAATATCTATTACATATAACTACTATTCTTGCCAAACATAACCACTTCAGGAATTATGCTTGTCTTTGTAGAATCTGACAAATTTAATGGAATGAATTAGAATGTCTAGCAAAAGAATATTTTGATGATAGTTGAATTAAAGGAAACAGAAGATTACCTCAATAGTTCTATTGTCAATCCTACACAAAACCAAACTACAATAATAGCAAAAGCACTAGCAACTACTAGCATATTCTTAGCTTTAACTCCACTGTTGTCATTACCCTCTAAAATATTATGGGATTCTTTTACACTTATAGCTAAAGAGTAAAAGAGTTGCAATGTATAAATAAAGATGTTATTACTTTTTGACACCAAATGTCCTAGTGGCTTGGGTATTAATACAAGTGGAACTACTGTCAATGTTTGGAATTCACACAAAAAAATCTATAGCACTGCTTTAAACATTGTCTAGTTAAATACTAAGCAAGAACTAAGGAATATCACTTATAATAACAAAGGAGATTTTCCTATCTATATTGTTCTTTTGTACCAAAAGTTGTTAGATATGAAATCTCTAGGTATAGAAATTAACAAAAAGAACTTTGTCACAATTATCTTTAATTTCTTGTTTCCATCCTAGAACTCTATTGTTACTATAGTCTTCAAGAACCAATGTCCTTATAATATTATCACAGATCTTCACACATAATGGTTTTATCTTGACAGTAACTAACCCAACTACTTTACTAACTCTGTTACAGCTTTTCAAATATCTAAATCCATATACCACAATTACTTCCAGTTAATCTATTCAAACCCAAATTGTAAATATTGTAAACATACCATTGATATTTGCTACTAGAAAGGCAGAGGGAAGAAAAAACAATTTTCTCCAGGTTTTGGGATCAAAGATAGAGAAAAAGAAACTATGTCTAATACAAAGAGGATTGGTTTTAGACAACCAATAGTAAACAATATTAAAAATGAAGAATTTGCTGATAAAACCCTATTTGTCATAATAATAATGGGAAATGTGAACTTCAAGATAGCTACTTTTTCTCTTGAAAATATTCTTTTTTCTAACAACAATCAATCCAATAGTTCTAATTATAATATACTCTAACAACAAAACACAAGAGGGATACAAGTAGTTTTAAATATACCTGATTATTACTTCATTGATAAAAGTTTCTTCTTTACATATACTTCCATGAACTATCTAACTATAGATCTATTTGCAGAAAAAGACTTGACATTTGAGATCCTTGGCAAGAGCACTATAATGTTAAAGACTCTAATTAATAGTGTTACCACAACTATAATATTTAATAATATTTTACATACTCCAAGCCTTAGTATTGTATAACTCAAGTTAAGCTGACTCAGCAACTAAGTCTTTAAGGGTTACAAAGAGAACTTAATAGGATTCTTGATCAATTATACTACCTACTTATACAAGTATACTATTTGCCCTTATTTATATTAATGGTATTTTACAACCAGCCAAGAGGCTGCCAGTTTGATTTTCTTGTCTATCATTCTATAAATAGATCTTCCTTGGTTATAGTTAAGATGACTCATAATAGTATTCCTTTTTGAAAGGTCTTTATTCTGAGGACTTTATAGTTTATTATATGGGTCCTGTAAGTTACCTATTTTATTTTTTTCATTCTACTTTTTTATTTTTAGTTTTTCTATTTCCTGTTTTTGCTTTTCCTTCTTCTGAATTGTTTCTAATATTCTTTTTTCCTTCTATTGTATTTCCTTCCAATATCTCTATTTTTTTTCCAATTGTTTCTAATACTCTTAATCAAATTTTTTATCATTCTATTTATATAATGTTTTTGCCATATATTTTCCTGGTAATTCTTCTCTATAAAACTCTTTATAATCTTCTTTCCTTGTTTGTCTTGACTTCTCTTCATATTTTTCTATTAAGTCTCTTATATTTTCTAAATTCTCTTTTAGTTTTCAAGTGTCTTCTTCTATTGTATATTTCTTCTATCATACTAGATACCTATTTTTCTCTCTAAACTTTTTTTATTTAGTATTTTCTCTACTTTATATTCTTCTTTTCTTTTGATTACTACTAGGAAAGACTGTTCTTTTCTCTGGTCTTCTACTTAATCTTTGTATATTTATACTTTACTAATATTTGCTACTGGATGTATTTTTATTGTACTCCAGTTTAATTGCATTTGTTAATATGATCCTTTTTACTTTGTAAGAACTTATAAACTATTTCATCAATTTTTTTGAATGTCTTTTCTGTATTTGGAACTTAAGATTTTTTGTGCTCTTGAGCATCCAGTCACCTACTCTATACTCCTTTGGCTTGTTTCCTTTCCTATCAGCATATTTTCTTATCTCTTCCTGACTTTTTCTCAGTGCTTCTACTACTTTCTTATATATCTCTTTCATTTTCTTTGTAAACTCTTCTGCTTTCTCAAACTTTCTTCTCTTTTTTATTTTAAATCTCATATATAGATCCTATTCACTATTTGCCTTGAACAACGATACTCTTGTACTCATTTACACCTTATTATTATATACAAACTCTACTATTATTAACTAATTTGACCACTGCTCCTAGCAATAATCAATGAACATTCTCAAATACTGTTCTAGTTTCTGATTCATTCTTTCTGTCTGGCTATCTATTTGTAGATGATAAGCTGCTAACAATTTGGTATTGATCTCCAACATTTGATTTAACTCTTTCATTATTTCTGCTATAAACTATGTTTCTCTATCTACTATAATACTTTTTGGTAATTTATGTAATTTCCAGATATTATCCTAGAATAGTCTTGCCACTCCCTCTGTCAAAGTTTTTTTTGTAGTGGACATGAAGTGTACCATTTTTGTTATTCTATTACATACTACTAGAATTGTATTATATTCTTGTGCTAGTGGTAACTTTGTAATAAAGTCTGCCATTATATGACTCCAGGGTCTTTCTGGTACTGTATTAGGTATTAACTTTTCTGCTAGTGCCTCTATACAATTTTTGTTTCTTTAGTATGCATTACAGAACTCTCTATACTTCTTAACTTCTTTTATTACTCCTAGCTACCAAAAGTTTCTAGTAACCAATTCCATTGTCTTCCACTGTTCTTCATGTCCTTCTATTGGCATATCATGGTATAGTCAGATTATTTCTGCTCTTAGTCTTTTGTCTCTTGGAATATATACTTTTCTATTTCTTAGTATTAAACCATTCTCTTTTTGCTACTCTTTGTCTTTTAGCATCTTAACTCCTGCTTGTTTCATCTCTTCTACTACCTTAATTACCTTATTATCTTTCACTTTTGACTTTTTAATTTTCTCCAGCAAATTTATTTCTTTAATTATTATTTTTATCACTTGTATTGCTCTAACCTCCAACCATTCTTTTTTTACCAACATTCTATCCTCATTATTCCTTTTTACTCCTATCTACTAGTCTAAATGCCTACTAAGACTGTTAGCTTTTTCTATACTATTTTCTGGTACATGTTTCAGTGTAAAATCAAATCTTGATAGGTATAATATTCATTTTGCTTATCTCCAGTTCAACTTCTGACTACTTATGAAATACTCAAGATTTTTATGATCACTCCAGATTTCAAATTTTATCTGTGTGTCTTCCAGCAAGTGTCTCTATTTTTTTAGACATTGAATTATTACCAATATCTTTTTATTATGAATTTTGTAATTTCTTTTTACTTCATTCAGCAATTTTGAAATAAAGGCTACTAGCTTCTACTTATTATTCACATATCTCATTGAGAGTACTCATTTTGTTATGTATTCTGATACATTTGTCTCTATTCTTATTTTTTTATCCAAGTCAAGCACTATTAGTACCAGTTGTATTGTAAATATTCTTTTTAACTTCTCAAACACCTTTTTTTACTCTTTTTTTCAGTTCTATTTCTCATTCTTTCTAACTAATTTGTACAATAGTTTAGCAATCTTTGTAAAGTCTTTTTTTTATATATCTTTAACCATTTTAGATCTTGGTCATTTCAGAACTTCTACTATCTTTTCTTTTTGCATTTTAATGTCATCTGCTCCTATTACTAATTTTAGGAAATTAATCTCTTTAACTTTTTATATATATTTTTCAGGTTTTATATATAGATTGTTTGCTTTTATTCTTTTTAATATCTTTTCTACTATTTTATCATACCTTTTTTTATTCTTTATTTCTACCAATATATTATTTATAAATATTGCTATATCTCCTATATCTATTAGATTTCTTAGAATATCATTTATTATTACTTGAAATGTTACTGATGAATTTGTAAGACCAAAAAACATTACAGTGGGCTCATATACTTTAAGATGCATTGTGAATGTAATCTTTTACTTATTTTCCTCTTTTATCTATATATTATTGTACCTCTAGCACAAGTCTATCTTTGTAAACATCTTTTTTGTGCCTATGGTATCAATTAAGTCTGAAATTAAAGATAGGAGGTAATTATCCTTAACTGTTCTTTTATTTAGGTATTTGTAGTCTTGTACTATCTTTTTTTTTCCATTTTTTTTCTCCACAAAGAACACTAGTGAAGTCTGAGAGGACTTTAAGGGTCTAATATACCCTTTTTTAAACTGCTTCTCTACAAATTCTCTTACTTTTTTCTTTTCTTTTCTTGATATCAAATATGTCTTTTTTTTCTTTGACATAAAGTTTTTTTTAGATTTATTACATGGTCCTAAGGTTTTCTCATAGACATTCTTTTTAATTTAGTCTTTTTGAATACTTTAAGTTACTTGTAAAATCTTTATAGCATTATTTTCCTTACTTTTTCTTTATCTAATTTGACTTTATTATTGAATTTTTCTTTCATCAATATCTTTTTATTTATCTCTATTTGATTTCTTTATTATTCTGATCTTTCTCTTTACTTTCTTCTTTCTTTCTATATTTTTCTTTATCACTATCTTTTTTCTATAAATTAGTGGACATCTTGTTATTTTAACTTTTCCCATTTTCTAGTTTATTTTGGGGTTATGTACTTGCAACCATAGTATATTTAGTATAATATCTGTTTTTTTCAAATTGTATATGTCTATCCTCATTTTTTCCATATAGCTTTTGTAGTACATATTTATTTTCATTTAGTATATAATAGCCCTTACACTATTGTTCATTTCATTTATATTCCTGACCATTACTGGCCTATCTAGCTTATGTAGTTTAAACCCATATCTTGCTGCTATTTTCTTATTTATAAACATTTTTATTATATCACTATCCAGAAGTGCTTTTACTGTCACACCCTTATGTATGTTTACTTTCTCTACTCCAATGTTCAGCCATACTTCTTATGATATTTCTTTATTTATCTTTTTCTTTTGTTGTGCTTTTTAAAGCCTTTGTTCATATACTGCTCTACTATACTTTTTCTCCTTTACAACTAGAGCCTACTATTCAAAAAGACCAGTAATTGAGTTGGTCATCAATTGAGGACAATAACAGAATAAAGTTTAGGCAAGGTTCAAAGTAAACAGTACCTGAAATATAGTATTGAGTTCTTTTGTTATGCAACTTAAGTTGAGTTGATTTAGCAGCTAAGTCTTTAAGAATTACAAAGAAAACTTGATAGAGTTCTTGATTAATTGTGTTATCTACTTATACAAGTATATTATTTACTTTTATTTATATTAATAGTATTCTATAACTAGCCAAGAGACTATTGGTTTGATTTTTTTGTTTATTATTCTATAAATAGATCTTTTTTGGTTATAGTCAAGGCAACTTATAACACTTAGATTGAATCTTGTATCAGTATCCAAATTAAGCCAAAAAGGCACTATAATCACTTTTATCAAAAATGAAGTTATAATCTAAGACAACAAGGAAAAGAAAGTTGTTCAAGCAACTTACCTTGAATAGCTATACTTTATTGATATACAAAATAGAGTGTTTATAGCATTCATGACATAAGCTAAAAAGAAATCAATAGACTTCAAGACTTGGTATTACAGATTGAAATATACTAGTATAAATGTAATTCAGAAAATGGTATCAAGAAAATCTGTAGATAGGTTAAACATCAGTAGAGAAATGTCTTTGGGTAGAATATACAAAGATTGTATTTATAGAAAATATATAGCTTATCTATATAGTACAAATACAATTGGAAAGAAAACAGAATTACTAAAGAAAGTATATATTAATATTTGGAAACCTGCACAAATTCAGTTAGTGGAGGGAGTAAATTACTTCATGATTATCATAGACAAATACTTATTATTTTATACTGTGGCTTTCTTGAACTCAAAATTAGCAAACATAACCCTCAAAGTATTCTGTACTTTCTATACTAAAACAAAGTGATAAATAGACAGAAAACTAAAGAAGGTTAGGGTTAATATAGGCAAGGAATGGTACAACAATATATGGAAGGATTATTAAAAATCAAGTAGTCTTGTTTTCAAATTTATGACCTCCTATATATATCAATAGAATGGAGCAGTAGAAAAAAGTATGTAAATTATATTAAATGCTATGTAATATGCACTTGCCAAGTCCAGACTATTTTCAAAATATTGGGCCAAAGCTGTACAAATAGTAGTTTATGTCAGGAATTTCATGTCTTCAATTTGATAATTTATTTTAATTTTAGCTGAGGTATGGCATAGATGAAAACAAAATGTATTTTATCTTTAATCTTTTGGTAATATTGTCTATGCTTATGTTCCACTTGATTTAAATGTTTTAAAACTTTATCCAAGATCTGTAAAGACTATGTTATTGGAGTTTTATGATTGATAGAGATATAAACTACTTGACAAAAAAATGAGAGTAATCTTCAAGTTACATAATGTTATATTTGAGAAAGGAGCAATCCATCCTGCTAAGCAAGCTAAACCTAACAAAAATTTTGAAATTAGTGATTCTTTTAAATCCCAAGTTAAGTATAAAGCTATCAGAAGTAGTATTAGAGAAGTAGAACCTAATAGCTTGTCCTATTATAGATTTGCACCATGTTCAGTAATAATACCAGATCTTAGAAGTAATGAAATCACTAAGAGCCTCAACACCAACAAATCCATATCATAATTATTGTTAAGACTCTAGACTACAAAAGTAAATATATACTTCAACTTTGAGCCTATATCAACACTTAATATCTTTTCATCCCTTTACAAAAGGTCTAATTAAGATTTTCAGAAGAGTTATATCAAAAGAATGAATATTGAGACTTTTAGTTACACTCCACAAGTTAGTTCAAAGACTAGAGGAAATAAAAGGTTCCAAGAAAAGTAGATTTTTAGGTGAACTACAAAAAGAAAGAACTTACCATTCTTTTCTCTTTCTGGATTGTATTTATCCTAACTAGTAACATTATAAAAACTACTATCCTAAGTACTAGTAAGTAACAGTAAGTGACTAGTTGAGTCAGAGTCTATAAATAGGTTAGTCTAAGGTTTTCCCATTTATTCTAAAGTTTATAATTATTATAAGATTTGTCTATAATTACCCTAAGGTTTATTTAAAGTTTCTTCTGCAGTCCAATGTCTATAATTAGTCTAGTCAAGTCTGAAGTCCAACCTAATTTTGATATGCTGACATATCATTCATTGCATCATTGTCCTCCCAGTTTTGTTGGGTATTTTAATGAATAGGTTATATAGAAGAGTATTAGAGAATAGAGTTATGATTTTCTGAAATGGAGAGGAATAGAACAGTTTGACTAGTGGAGAGTCTGTTTTTGAAGAGTATTCATTTGTAATACTTTTGAGTAGTGGGATAATATTGAGTTTCTGGGGTCTCAGTGAGAAAATGTTCTAGAAATTTTTGTTGTGTTAGAGTGAGACCAATAATGAAAGTGAAGAGTAATTTATTGCAGAACAACTCTGGAAAATCAATTCTAGCTTGTTCAGCTTATCGTTTGGCCATAAAGAATTTTAGTTAGGGTCATTGTTGTTGGAGGAGGCAGAATTTCTTATAGTGACCTAGGTTTCTTTTGTTATACTTTTTGCAAACATAGTTAGGGCATTAGTTAAGGAAATGATTATGTCGGTCACAGACAAAGTATTATGTATCATCTGTAATAAAGAGAGTTCTATTTCTAATGTCTTAAAGTTCTAGATCTCTACAAGTATCATCCAGATCTCATTTAGTTCCTGCTGAGAGGTTGCTAATCTCCAATTGTCTAGTATTCCCTTTATTTCTTGCATTATTTTCTTGTATATTGTTAGAAGAGTCTCTAGTATCAGATTCAGTTGGTAAATCAGAGTTCTGATTGTTTGTATTTGGTTAAGACTGTACTTTTCTTATAGTGGCACATAAGAGTTGTTGATGGATTTTAGGGATTGAAAACTCATTGAGATTTTTGAAATTACTTTGAAGTTGATAAAAGCATTGATCTGTTGTATGTTGAAGATATAAATATAAAGCCCAATTCTCCCTGAGTATGTCAGGATTGACAAGAGCTACTGAATTCCTGATAAGAGTGGACCGTAGCTAAACCAAGGGATTGTCAAATAATGTGTATTGTTGAATGGAAGAAGTTTTATTAGTAGTAATTTGTTAGTAAAGTATATAGTAGAATGGAGATATGTTGTTTTCTTGTGTACGAATGAATTGTTCAATAGATAGAAAAAAGTTATTGACTTGTTTGTTGTTGACTGGTAAGGGAGTTGGTAAAGTAGTGATGAGAGTTAATGAGCTAGAAAATAAAGACATGAATGTGAGTTTCCTTATTGTTGTAGCTTTGCTCTTCTTTTATATGCATTGAGGATCTACTTTGAATTCCTAAGATTTTCTTCTGGTTTCCAGATGCATTTTAAATTTGGATATTCTTTCCAGTGAACTAAAAATTCCTTTACCCTATTTCTGGTTTCTGAGTTAATAATATCTTTAATTTCCCACTCTTCTTCTCCTGCAATAATCTTAGATGGGGGTTTCTCTGAGAATTTGTTATATTGGATATTCTCTTTTGTGGGCCAAAGTAGATGAACATAGAAAATAGGATATATCTTCTAGTATGGTGGTAATTTTAGCTTGTAGTTCATAGGTCCTGTTCTTTTGAGTATTTCAAAGGGTTCTAATCATTTTGGTACAAGTTTCTTTAAGGGTCTTTCTATTTGGATATGCTAAGAGTTTAGCCAAACTTGTGTTTCTATTTCAAGATTTGAAAGCTTGTTTTTAATTCTTTGATTAATAATGTTCTTGGCAACTTCATGTACTTGTTTAGCATTTGTCCAAATATTCTCCATATGGTTAATTCTATTGTTGGCTATGATAGATGAAGTTTCTGGGATGTTAACATGTCATTTAGTAGGGTGTTCAAATATAAGTTTGAATAGGGTATGTGATTTTTCTCTATAGAGTCTTGAGTTATGAGTATATTTAGCTATTGGTAGTTTGTCTGCCCATGTTTCAGAGTTATCAGCATAGTAGATGGCAAGGTAAAGTTCAATTTTTTGGTTAAATTGTTTAGTAGTGCTATCTGTTTGAGGGTGAAAGGCAGTAGATGTCACTTGTTTAATTTTTAGTCCCTATAGGAATGCTTTCATAGACTTAGTAATGAATCAAGGGTTATGATCAGATATGACCTTAATGGAAATACCAAATCTTTAGAAGAGATTGTTTATTAAAAGTATTGCAATTCCTTCTAAGGTTACTTCTTTTGTTGTTGGTATTAATATTATCTCCTTTGTTAGGCTATGGTCCACTATGAACAAAATAGAATTGTATTCTCTTGATTTGAGAAGATCTGTAATTAGATCCATAGTAATTTGTACAAAAGGTCAATTAGACTGTGGTACTGGAATTCCTTGAAGTGGTGGTTTTAAGAGATGTTAATTTATCTTGAATCTCTGGCAATTTTCATAACCTTTTATATAGTTGATGACAGATTGTTTGAGTCCAGGCCATGAATGATGTTCTGATACTTTTCTGAGTGTCTCCTTAATACCAGGGTATCCAGTGGTTGGTGAATCATGATGTTGTTTGAGTATATTTTGTTTTTCTTGTAATATTAGTTCATTGGTTAATTCTTCTACTAGGAATGTTGATTTGTCAATTAATTTATTTGGTATTGTCTGCTTTGGTTCATTCTCATCTTTTTCTTCAATGAATTTTTGAGAGAAGGCATTTGCTGGGGTATTCTTGTTACTGGCTATATATTTGATCTTGATTTTGTAGACACTAAGTGTCATAGACCATCTTGTCATTTGTTATAATAGTTTGGCAGGGTTTGTTTAGTAAATGATATTGTTATAATCAGTCCAGATGATAGTTTCTTCTAGTTCTCTGTCAATATAATGTCTTTATTCTTGGATAGCTCAGATAATAGTAAGGAATTCTTGTTCTAAGGTATGATATCATTTTTCCACTGGTAAAAGTGGTTTTAAATAGAAGAAATAGGGGTGTTGAACTCCATTGTTATCTCTTTGTGTGAGTACTGCTTCTGTTATATAATTTGATACATCAGTAAATTTTTGGTGTAGTCCTTGATGAATTTTCTGTAAAAGTTACAGAATCCTAGAAATTTTCTTGTTTTTTTTATTGTTGTTGGAGAAGGCCAGTTGGATAGTTCTTTGAGTTTAATTAGGTCTATTTGGACTTGATCAGAGGAGATAATATATCTATAATAGCTAAGTTGTTGTTTTGTAAATTCACATTTCTCTGGTTTAAGGTACAAGTTGTATTCTTGAAGTATCTTCAGGACTTGTTTTGTGGTTTTACAGAGTTGTTTCCTTGTTGGTGTGTAAATAAAAATGTCATCTATGTATACAAGAATAAAGTTTTTGGTGATGAGTGATACAAAGATTGTATTTATCATGGTTTAGAAGGTGGTAGGACTATTGCATATTCCAAAAAACATAACAGTAGGTTTGTATAATCCTTGGTGAGTTTTAAATGCTCCTTTTCATTGATCCTGTTTTTAGATGTGGATATTATTATATCCAAGTCATATGTTGAGTACTATGAAATATTTTGATCCTCATAATTTGTCCAGGATTGACTAAACATTAGAGATTAGATAGGCATTTTTGACAGTGTGTTCATTAAGATAACAATAATCTTGGCATGGTCATAGTTTTCCATCTTTCTTTGCTACAAAGAAGAAGAGTAATGCCATTGGTGATTTTGAGGGTTTAATGTATTCTTTTTGTAAGTTTTCTTCAACAAATAAAATTTGTTTCTTGATTTCTGTAAATGATAATTTATAGAGTTTGAAAGCTTGTAGTTTAAATGTTAGTTTTGTTTCAATCTTGTGATCCCATGTTCTGGCAGATGGGAAGTATTTGCTTTTCTTCTCATCAAATAATGAGAGATATTTATGATATTCTTCTGGAACAATTTCTTTAGTACTTACCTTTCTGTGCTAATATCTATGAAGCAGAGGTTTTAGTATTTAATTCATAAATCTCATGGTTCATTAACCATAGATTCTCCTGTTGTGACTTGAGTAATTCACTATAATTCTTTATCAGCTCAGGATCTCTCCATTTCATCATACTTGTTTTCCAATTAATAATTGAATTATGTATCTTGAGCCATGGAATGCCTAATATGATTTGTGGTTTTCCAAGATCAGTAATTACAAATTTGAGTTTGAGTTTTTGATGATCAATAATAGCATTTATTTTTACAAAGTTAGTAATTCTTTTGTTTTTGTTAATACTTCTGTCTCCATTTCATATAGCAAGTGGTTTCTTGAGCTTTTTCTTGGGTAATTTCCAGTTCTTGACAAGATGTTTGTTGATTAGGTCAAGTCCTGCTCCTGAATCTATTAGTGATAATACATCTATGGTTTTTCTTCCTAGAAGTACTTGGGTTGGGGAATAAAGAGTATTAGATTAACATAGTTTCAACTGCATTTCTACAATGTCTTTTATATGTAGTCTGTTTACTTGCCTATCATTGTCTATTGTGCTGGAAGTTTTGAGCAAGCTAGATGTGGTTTCTAGTCACTTTGGGGAAAATCCTCCTCTTCTGTCTCTTCTGAGTCAGAGTCAGTTGAAGCTTTTTCTATGATGTTTTCTGTAAGGTCTCTTTTTTTGTAAGTCTTTTTGGTGAACTGATTCTTTTTAGCCTTATAAGATTTGTTATAGGGAAAGGCTTTGAAGTTTGGTCATTTTGAGCATTGGCAAGCAAAGTATCCAGGTATTCCACAACTGAAACATTCCTCTTGTTTGAATGACTTCTTTTGATCTTAGGTAAGAATATTGCTGAGGGTCTGGTGTACCAACTTCTGGATGTATTGATTGGTAGTTTCTTGTTTGTTGTCAGAGTCTTCTTGATCCTGAAGAGTATTTTTGTAGTTCTCCAGTATGGTTTGTATATTATTGACGTTCATAGCATCTGGGTCTTTATAGTTGTTGTGGGGTTGAAGCCAGTCTGGATTTGTGTAGTGTTTTTCTTTGGCCAGAATTCTATAGAGGTATTTTCTTTCCTTTCCTCCCAAATAGATTCTTTCCATGTGGATAATCTCTTCTCCTTGTTTTGCTGCTTCAATCCATGCTTGGAGATTATTGTTGGGTCCTCAGCAAATGGCTTGTATTGTGATATCAGAGTCCAGACCTTGTCTGAATAGATGGATGAGTTGTGAGACATCTGTAAGGCCTGCTTGTGTGGCAAATACTCTGAATTCAGAGACATATTTGTCTACTGGTCTTGACAATTGTCTGAGAGCATACAACTACCACAAGGCATCTCCTGCCATATCAAATGGTTGAAATGCTAAGTTAAAGGCTGCAAGGAAGTTTTCCATGGTTCTGAGGTGTATTCCTTGTCCTAAGACTGTATGGACTGCCATGAATTCTATTCTCCAGACTAGAGCCTTCTTGTCTATGTGGTAGAGCATGAACATGATAGCTGTGTGTTTATCTGGAAAACTGTGCTTGTGGACAAGTATGTACAATGGACAGCCTTCTTTCCATTTTTGATAATTTCTTGGGTCTCCATCAAATTTGTCTAGTTGAGCATATTTGGGTCAATGCTCTTGTTGGATTGTTGATGTTGCTGCAGAGATATCTGGTGATTCTGTTGGTGGCTTTCCAAAGACATTGTAGAATGAGTTTCCTTGGTTTTTTGTGGAAGATCCAAAAGTTCTGTGTCTGAGAATTCCTGCTGGATTGGTAGAAGTTGAGGGAGCTGCTTGTATACTTGTAGAGGCTGTGTCTGTTGATTTGGACATTTCTGTGTTGAGGTTTTGTTCAAAGGCTTGTTGTTGGATTTCTGATTGTCTGATAGCTTTTTCAATTTCTTTTTCTGGTTCACTTTCTGAGTCTGTTAAAGAGGTTCTGGGTCCAAGTTATGAGAAGGAAGATTGTTGAGAGGTGGTTTATCCAATGGAAATGGTAGGATGGTGTCTACTTGATTATCAAGAGATGGGAATGGGTTTCCTGTTGTGTAATTTTGATATATACTAGGATGATGCCTCAAGATTTCTTGGATGATCCTTCCTCGTGTTCTTTCACTAATGGGTCTAGTAAAGATAAAATTGCTAGTGTCAATGAAGCTGGTGTCTTCTGCAAAGTTACTATCTTTGGTGGACCAAGTATGTCCTGAAAGTGTTGAGGTTGTAGATTTGCTATCCACAGTTACAACAATGTCCTAGCTACAGTATGAAGCAATAAGAGCTCAGGGGTTCTACACAGTACAGCACAAGACAATGAGAACTGGTGAGGTGTCAATGATACAGTGTGAGGCAATGAGAGTTGACAACTACGACTTTGGTGAGTGTTGTCACTTGTAATAAAGAAGAAAGTTCTTTCTTAATTGTTAAGACTCTAGACCACAAGGGTGAATATACACTTCAACCTTGAGTCTATGTCAACACTTAATATCTCTTTGCCCCTCTACAAAGGGTTTGGTTAAGGTTTTCAGAAGAGTTATATCAAAAGGATGAATATCAAGGCTTTTAGTCACACTCCACAAATTAGTCCAAAGACTGAAGAGAATGTGGGATTCCAAGAAAAGTAGGTTTTCAGATGAACCATAGAAAGAAAGAACTTACTGTTCCGTTCTCTTTTTGGATTGTAATTATCTTAACTAGTGACATTACAGAAACTACTATCCTAAGTACTAGTAAATAACAGTGAGTAACTAGTTAAGTCAGAGTCTATAGATAGGTTAGTCTAAGGTTTTCCCATTTATCCTAAAGTTCATAACTATTATAAGATTTGTCCATAATTACCCCAAGGTTTATCCAATGTTTCTTCTGTGGTCCAATGTCTATAATTAGTCCAGTCAAGTCTGAAGTCCAACCTAATCTTAATGTACTAACATATCATTTATTGTATCATCTTTGTCTTCCTTATCTTTTATTGCCATTATCTCTTTTACTATCCACTCGTTATCAGTCCAGGGCTGATAATAGTCATAGTCCCAATGTAATTCTATAACAATTATCCCTTCTACCAGATTGAGTCAAATCCAAGAATGAGAACCCCATACCTAATGAACTACTGGTACTTTAAAGGACTTAGCATAAAATAAGGTCCAGTAGACACTTACAAGAGCTATAGGAATATCTAAGTTAACTATTAGCATACAACATTAATACTGACACTTGAATCCCAAAGACTTACTGAGATGCTATGAAGAGGCCTGACTTTATAGTAGGAGCTGATAGCAAAGGAGATTAAGATGTTGAAACAGAGGAATATTTTTACATTAGTATCTAGACCAGTGGGATGAAACATGATAGGATCAAAGTAGATATTTGCTCTGAAATGGAAGAAAAATGGAGGAGAAACACAAAGCTCATACTATTGCCAAGGGCTTTACTCAAGTGATTGGAGAAGACTATGAGGAGACCTACACTTCAGTGGTATGGCTAAAGTCAGTGTGCTCAGTGTGTGCTGTAGTAGCTGTCCAAAACCTTTGCCTTTGGAAAATTGACTTTGTATCTACATTCTTAAACAGTGAAAGTACTTTTGATGTTTATATAGAGCAACCAAAAGGATTTGAGGAAGAAAGAGAAAGATTTGTGTGAAAGCTGAATAAAACTCTATATGGGATAATGCAAGGAGCTCACAATTGGGCTAAAACTTGAACAGAACTTTTGAAGGCCATGGGTACTATAAATCCAAGGCTGATCCCCAAATCCATTTAAGAGTGTGTGAGAACAAATTTACATTGATGTCAACCTGAACAGATAATATATTAGATGTTTCATTGACTATCAAAGGGGAAATCCTAGCCAAGTCTAATCTGGGAATGAGTTACAAAATAAAGGATCTGGAAGAGGCAAAACTCATACTTGGAATGCATATCAACAAAGACCCACAAAGTGGAAACATAACAATCTCACAAGAGATGTACTGTCTGAGGATACTTGAGCATTTCAATGTGGCAAATTACACACCATTTTCCATCCCATTATCAGCCAGATTGACTCTTTTCATTGACAATTGCCCTGTTATATCTGAAGAAACTAAAAAGATAAAGAGAACACTTTACCATATCTTGTTTTGCACACAATCCAGGTCAAACACACTAGAATGTATTCAAACATGCTTTAGCCTATATTAAAGGAATAGCACACTATGGAATAACCTATTATGTAAATAGGACTTTGGAACCTTTTGGATTTGTTAATTCAGACTTTGCTGGATGTAAGAATTTGAGGAGATCAACTGAAGGAAATGTTTTTATAGTTGTAGGAGGACCTATATCATGGAAGAGTAAACATCAGGAAATAGTTACTCTATCAACAGTCAAAGCCAAATACATAGTGTTTTCACAAGCTACAATACAAGCTATCTGGTTATCAAAATTCTTTGATAAGATTGGTTTACCATTCAAAGAATCTGTAGTCATTAATGCTGACAACAACAGTGCAATATCAAACAGTCTCAATAACAAGAACTATTTATGCACCAAGCACATCAATATTAGGCACTACTTCATCAAGGATTGTGTAGCTTGAGGCCAAGTTACTTTTCATTACACTCCATTATCAGAAAACATGGCTGACATCCTCACCAAACCCCTCCCAAGAGACACTATGCAAAAGTTCACTTCACACCTTGAATCAGGACAGAGTCCAGTAGAGAGTACCTATTTAGGGGAAGTATTGCAGTAGAATGAGCATATTTGGACATAATACAACAATGATTAGTAATTTTCATATAAACACCTTAGTCATTTACTACATTGAATAATGTCTGAGGTGTATAGTTTACTTTCTTTCTTTTCTACTCCATACTTACACGCTATGTAAACATATCTTTACTTTAGGTAAATAAATTAGTTGTTCACCACATTGCATAATGTCTAAGATATATCTTTACTTTAGTTATCACAAATTAGTAAGTGGCCATTTGTGATCCTAGTCTGTCTGCTAATAATTGTAGTACATCCAAATATACTGCTCTAATATTTAATTTACTTTCTCTGACTGTCCATTGGCCTTGGGGTGATATTCAGATGTAAAGTGGAGCCTCATACTTAGCACTTGGGCCAAGGACTTGGAAAACCTTGATATAAACTCTGATCTGCAATCAGATATAACATAGGAAGAAACACCATGTTTCAAAAATACTTAAGAGATAAACAAAGT
>Ga0154004_1000114_pt1 | contig 19617 bp, 22 predicted proteins | sample TSFL088MetaG_FD_104727 | JGI IMG/M metagenome (GOLD analysis project Ga0154004, IMG submission 104727) | Attine ant fungus gardens microbial communities from Florida, USA - TSFL088 MetaG | ecosystem: Host-associated > Fungi > Mycelium > Unclassified | place: USA: Florida, Lake Talquin State... | reverse complement strand
TGCTTCATTATCTTTTTGCTAATACTCCCTACTCTGCTTATATTCTGCTCTTTTTTCATCATTTATTACTGTTACCTAGTGACTATCTTGTTACCCCAAGTCTCTTTCACTATTCAGCAAATATAGACACATTGTCTACAGTACTTAAACCATTTGGATATAAACCTGAGACCTAGTCTTTCTGTCTGGATCTCAGGTACATATGTTTACTGTTTTACTAGTTGCAATAATTAATCTCAAGTCTTTCTGTCTAGATCTCAGTCTAGCATTTCTAGCATCCAAGGACATTTCTGTACATATACTGCTACTTTTTCAGATAGTAAATACAGATTTCTGTAAAACACAAAAAGCAAGACACAATGAGATCATTGAGACCATGACTAAACTGATAGCAGATATTGAAATACTCAAAAATACCAATCTTCATCTATACAAAAATTCCACATCCCTGACCAAAAGACTAGAAGAGAGTATCCACAAACCATCAACTTAGGCCCAGGTAGCAGCCAAAGCAAGCCAACTGGATCAAGAGGCCAATTCCAATAGAGCCAACCACCCATTACAACTTATTATTGTATTTGAGAATAACATACCAGTTAATGACAGGCAAGACCCAATACTTGTTACCAATAACATCAACAAATTCTTAACTGAAAACATTAAATCACAACATATCAAAGTCATAGCAATCAAATGGAACTATCAGGGAAACTATATCCTATATACAAGATCAGACCAATATATAGCTAACCTCCTGATATTCTCTAATATACTACCTCACATTATTGCTCCCAGATACTCTGGTCTAGCTAGAGAAGACAAGAAATGGTATAAAATAGAGATTACAGGTATCTGCATAAAGCTCTAGAATAGTATCAAAGGTGTATTCCTCTCTCAACATATCCACTCATATCTTTGCAAGAACAATCCTGAATATACCAAGGCTAGCATAGCCCTCTTACCACACTGGATCTGTCCCTCCACAGAATTTGATATACAAGAATACTTGTTAGTGGTCTTTACAATAGATGACAAAAACCAATACATACATCTACTAAAGAATGTCTAAACTCTAGCAGCATGGGGTAAAATTGTATATATGTGTTATATACCAAAAATTCAGTATTATTCATTATTTATATTTATTTTCTTTTCATTTTCTTTCTAATTCTCACTCCTAAACTCCTAATTTGTCTATTCCTATAGGATCACAGTATAGGCCAAATACTTGTATATCAACTCCTATTCTGGGATTTGTATAAGTATTTTACTAGTATATTGTAATTCTCTAGTTTGTAGATTAAAGTCATACTTTCCATAGTCTTGTAGTACTTTTTCTTTTTGCTATATATTATTATGAGTCATTTCCAAAGAAGAAAAATATCTCCCATATATTTATCAACTTGATAGAGAACCTCTAGAAATACAACAAGGGAAAGCTATAAATAGCATAGAATAATATTGTGTACAACTATATGGTTATTAAATAAGGGTCTTGTGATTGTGGGAAGTAGATGCATAGACTATACAATATTTGTATAAGTAGTAGTAGAAATCCAATAGAAAACTCCATTGAGTTCTTCTCTTTTAATTGTCACTGGTTGGGGTCAAAGCTTTAGTTCTAAGCCTATACTCTTAACATTAGAACTTAATACCCTAGGCAATCTCTTACCTTGAGGCCTTGCCAATACTTACTCTTATTATCATTCTTGCTAGTAAGCACAGCACTTACAAGCTTTTTGAAAGCCAGGTCCCAGGCATAAAGGAAACTTTGTAGTTAGTTAGGGGCTACAGATAGAGAACTTGGACAATACCAGTATCTTTGCTTCAAGACCTGACTTTGTCTTCTAGTGTTGATAATATATTTCTTTCACTATCTGCTCTGTACTATAAGTGCATTGTTATCTGTCTATACAAGGGAACAACAGTAAAGCTCTTAAAGCTCTGTCTAGAGTAGAGGTTCCCTTCTTAGGGACAATAGTTGTTTTACCCTTGGTAGCTAGAAGTAAACATTATTGTTAGCACAGGGTTATAAAGACTTAAGGCTTAACCAAGGTAGTTGTTCAGAAAGAACTCAATAGAGTTCCTTATTGGATTCCCCTAGATACTTATACAAATATTAGATGGTCTGTGCACCTACCTCCCATGATTACATAACCCTTACTAAGAACTATCTATATCTTACATAATCCTTCCTATGCTATTTATATCTTTTTTGTATTGTATTCTTGAATGTTTCCCATCAAGTTGATGAATACATGAGAAATAGTTTTTTTCTTGAAAATCATCTCATAACATGGCCTCTCCTTCAAGTTTCCTTATCCCAAGGAATTTTTCCATTGTCTCCAGTTTTCCTTTTATCTTTTTTCCCTCTGTCTCTCATATTCCTTATTTGACTACCTCCATAGTATTTTTGCTGTAAACCTCCCTGGAAGTTCTCTTGAGAACTCCTTTTTGTTGTTTTCTTCTTCCTGTTATCTTATTTCTTCAGCTTCTTTCTTATACTCTCTTTCAAACTCCTCAACCAACTCCTTCATATTCTTCAGGTTTTCTCTACTTTCCCAAGTATCTTCCTCTACCATATATCTCTTCTCTTGTACTAAGAACTTTTTCTTCCCCCTAATAATCCTTTTGTTCAGTATTTTTTCTACCTTGAATTCCTTTTCTCCTTCAATGATAACTAGTTTTGGTGGGGTTTTCCTTTGTCCTTCCACCTAGGACCTGTACAACTATACTTGACTTATGTTAACTACAGGGTGTATCTTAATAGAACTAGATAGTTCTAATTCTATAGCATTGGTTAAGATAATTCCCTTGACCTTGTAAGGCCCCACAAACTGCTCTGTTAACTTTTCTGACCTCCTTCCTACTATCTATCACTTGAGATCCTTTGTACTTAATAGTACTAAGTCTCTGACTTTATACTTTTCTTCTTTGCCTTGCTTTCTATCTATATACTTCTTCATCTTCTCTTGTGCTTTTTCTAATACTGCTTTTGCCTCTTCCTGGATTTTCTTTATTCTTTCTATAAACTTTCCTACTATCTCAAACTTCCCCTTTCTTCTTCCCTCAAATCCCATTTGTGGATCCTGACTATAGTTTGCCTTAAAGAGAGATACTTTTATAACCAAATAAATTTTGTTATTATATGTAAATTCAGTAGTTCCCAGCCAGTCTGGCCACTGTTTCTGTCTGTGATCAATAAAGACCCTCAGGTATTGTTCTAGCTCCTGATTGATCTTTTCTATTTGTCCATCTGTTTGAGAATGATAGGCTATTGATAGCTTTATTTAGATCTCCAATAACTTGTTCAATTCTTTTATTATTCCTGCTACAAACTGCACCCCTCTGTCCAATATGATACTTTCTGGAAGACCATGTAATTTTCAAACATAATCCCTAAATAACCTAGCAAACCTTTCTGCCAATGTTTTCTCTATAGTTGTTATAAAGTATGCCATTTTACTAAAATAGTTGCAAACTATGAGAATTGCATTATAACCCTAAGCTAAAGATAGTTTGGTAGTAAAGTTTACTGAAATATAACTCTATGGTTTCTCTGGGATTGTATTGGGTATTAGTTTTCCTGCTGGAGCTTTACTTCTATTCTTGTAATGTTGACAAGTATTGTATCCATCCACATATTTTCCCCCTTCTTTTGTAACTCCTGGCTACCAATAGTTTCTTGTCAGCAGTTCTGTTGTTTTCTATCTCCCACCATGTCCCCCTACTGGCATATTGTGATGTAGCTGTATTATCTCCCTTCTTAACTTTCTCTCTGGCATATAGATTTGTCCCTTCTTTATAACCACTCCTTTTTCTATTGTCCACTCTTTATCTCTCAATGTTTTTATCTCTGCTTTCTTTAGCTCCTCCACTGCTTTGACTACTCTTTCATTTCTTTCCTATGCTTTTCTAATTTTATTTCTCAGGTCATTTTCTTCTACCAGTGTTTTTGTCCTCTTTATCTATACTGGCTTTACTAGCATTTGGTCCTCATTATCATTTTCTATCCTCTCTTGCCAATCTAGTCTTCTGCTCAGCCCATCTGCTTTCTCCATACTTTTTCCTGGGACATGTTTCAAGGTGAAGTCAAATTGTGATAGATATAATACCCATCTAGCTTGTCTTTGATTTAACTTTTGGCTAGTCATAAAATACTGGAGATTTTTGTGATCTGTCCAGATTTTGAACTTTACTTTTACTTCCTTCAGATAGTACCTCTATGCTTCTAAGCACTGAATTACTGCTAGCATTTTCTTGTCATGAATTTTGTAGTTTTGTTTTGTTACATTTAATGACTTAAAGATAAAGACAACTGGTCTCTACTTCTCATCCTCACATTTCACTAATAGTACTCCTTCTGTTGTATAGTCTAAGGTATCTGCCTCTACCCTTATCTCTTTGTCTAAATCTGGGATGGCTAAGACCAGTTCTATTGTAAATACTTCTTTTAGTCTTATAAATGCTGCTTCCTGCTTTTCTTTCCACCTTTACTTTTCTCCTTTCTGACTAGTAAGTGCAAAGAGGCTGCAATTCTAGCAAAGTCCTTAATGAATTACTTGTATTAGTTTGCCAGTCCTAGAAACTTTTGCACTTCTTTCATGTTTCTTGGTACTGGTCAGCTTAGAACTCTATCCACCTTTTCCTTCTGCATTTCTACCTCCCAAGGTCCTATTACTACACCTAGAAATTTCACCTCCCTTACTTTCCACTAACACTTTTCTGGCTTAACAAATAGGTCATTTTCTTCTAGTCTCTTCAATACCTCCTCTACCAGCTTATCATGCTCTTCTTTGGTGTCTATAACTACTATTATATTATCAATAAAGGTTACTGTATTTCCCTGATTGATCATGTCTTAGAACAGGTCATTCATCATAGTTTGAAAGGTGGTCAGGAAATTTGTTAGACCAAAATACATAACTATTGGTTTATATGCCCTGATATGTGTTATGAATACAGTCTTTTACTCATTGCCTTCCTTAATTCTCATATTGTTGTATCCTCATCTAAGATCAATTTTCATAAACACCTTCTTTTCCACTCCATCTAGGATATTTGCAATTAGGAGTAAAGAGTACCCATTTTTTACCATTCACTAATTTATATGATGATAATCTTGTACTATTCTCCTTTTTCCATCCTTCTTTGCTACAAAATGGACTGGTGAGGTCTGGTAATTTTGATGGCTGAATATATCCTTTTTGCAGTTAGTCCTCTATAAATACTTGTATCTTCTCTTTTTCTTCTCTCAACAGTGAATATACTCTCCTCTTCCTGGGCACAAACCTCTCTTTCAATTCTATTGTATGATCCCATGGCTTTTGAGTGGGTATTCTTTCTAATTTCTCCTTCTCAAATACTTTTTTCCACTTCCAGAATCTCCTAGGTACTAATTCTTCCACTGTCTTTTCTTTTACTATCTTTCTTATCTACCTTTTCTCCTGTGTTTCTTGCTTTCTTTTTCCACATATTGGTAGACACCATGTCATTTTGACCTCCCCCTTTTCCCAGTTTATCTCTGGGTTATGAACCACTAGCTAGGGTATACCCAATATTACTTCTGTCTTCTCCAGATTACACATATTCATTTACACTCTCTCAATATGCTCTTTAAAGAACATATTGCACTCTATCTGGTAAGTGATTGCTCTCCTGATGTTTGCTATTCCATCTATATTTCTTACTAGCAAGGGAGTTTTTAGCTTCTCTAGTTTAAATCTCTTCTCTTTTGCAAACTTGGTATCTATGAATAGACCTGTCATCCCACTGTCTAACAGTGCCTTCACTACTACTCCTTCATGACTCTTCAGCTTTTCTAACCCTACTTTTATCCATACTTCCCTTAGCAGTTATAGTATATAGTGTATATCTTTTGTTTTCTCAGTGTTGCTATAACAATTCAATTTATTTTCTAGTTTTTCTGGGTGCAATATACTGTACAAATTATTGGAGGCCAGTTGGGAGCTCACTGTCCTCTATTGTTTTTTACCAACTCTTACAATGTTTCTACTACTTTTCTCTCTCTTTCCTTTCTTTGCTAACAGTTTTTGGCCATATGGCCCCACTTCCCACACACATAGCATATTCTATCTTCTTCTCTTTCTCTATTAATATCCATTGCATTGGGATCTCTTCCTAGCCCTTATTCTCTCCAACTGTTCTGTGCTCCTTTTCTAAAGTTCTGATCTCCTATCCTTCTCTTTCTCTATATGACTCTCCTTCAAAGCCTTTTCTAGGCTACACATTTCCCTGTAGACACATTACATTTCTCTCCAACATCCTTTCCTCTGCTCTACTCTATCTCTGGTTTCTGTTTAACCTTATCACTTTCTTCTACCATTTATACTGGAGGGACTTTCTGCTTTTGCCAACTTCCTCCTTAGCGCTTTGCTTAACCCTCTTTTGAACTCTTCAATAAGGGGCTATTCCTTATAACCACTTTCTCTTGCTATCTTTTTGAACTCCTGGATATACTCATTGCAAGTCCTTCCCCCTTGCTTAATTGTTCTTAGCTGCTCTATTTTCCTTTCTTCTTCTATTGTTTTTCCAAATTTATTCCTTATTTTACTAAACAATTCCTCTACTGTTTCTACTTCCAACTCTCTCTTTGATAGCTCATCTAGTAGATTGTCTTTCTATACCTCTGCCACTCCTCCCTGCATATAAGACAGTACCCAGGCCATCTTTGTTGCCTCTGACTCCTCCATTATCTTTATGCTAAGATACAAGCGAGCTGTGTTAATAAATGCACTTACTTCCTCTATCTTCCCACTAAACAAAAAAGGTTTTACTACCTCTACTCTTGCTCTTCCATTCTACTACAAAAGAATGGCCATCTGCTGCTGCAGGTTGGCTATTAGGAAAAGGAGTTATTCCTCCTAGGTAAAGAGAGTAGATTGTGATATGGAAACAGCAGGTTGCTTTATAGATTACTGTTGTTGTTGCTGTTGCTAAGACATATATAGCAGTGGCAGTGATAGTGATAGTGATAGTGATAGTTGTGATGATGATTTCTCATAGGAGAATGAATAGTCTTCTTTGTCTAAACTTATGGCTAGTTACTGACTAGAAGAGTAAAACAATATTATCTCTAAGAAGAAAATCTCTAAGCTAGATGGGCCTTTAAGAGAATAGACCAGTAGTATAGAGCTAATAACAAAAGACTAAATATAAGCCCACTTGATATGGAGGTTAGGTCTCAGACAGAGATATGAGTTTTGTCCAGGTCATCTATCTACTGTCTTTAACTGATAGTGAAGTTCCCTTTATAACTAGGGCCCACTTTCCAAAAAGCTTTTGAATATTGTGCTTATTAGTGAGAACGATAAAAGAGTAAGTAGGAATAGAGATTTTAAGGCTGCAAGATACAAGGTCAATGATAGATATTGAGTTCTTATATTAGTGTAGAGTTGTGAAGACTTAAGGCTCAACTAAGATGGTTATTCAGAAAGAACTCAATAGAGTTCCTTGTTAGATTCCCCTAGGTACTTATACAAATATTAGATGGTCTGTATATCTATCTCCCATAATCACATGACCTTTACTAAGAACTATCTATATCTTATATAATCCTTTCTATACTATTTATATCTTTCTTGTATTGTATTCTTGAATGTTTTCTATCAAGTTGATGAATGTATGAGAAATAGTTTCCTTATTGGGAGTCATCTCATAACAATCATAGCTAGTTTATTTCTTTCTAACCAAAAGATCTATAAATTGTCTGAAAAAAAGAAATCATCATCATCATTACTCTCACCCTTACTATTATTAATTATATCTCACTAACAACAACAGTAACCTACAAAGCAATCTGCAGGACTATCTACTTCCACTCTATTTCTATCCAAAGAATAACTGCTCACTCTTATTGCTGGTCTACAACAGCAGGTGAATATATTGTTATATCAGTAAGGAGAAAGTAGAGTGGAGATAGTAAAGCTTTCTCTATTTAGAGAAAAAATAGAGAAAGTAAGTGCATTTATCAATATGGCAAGATTATATTTGAGTATAAAGATAACAGAAGAACCAAAGATAACAAAGATAGCCTGGGTACTATCTTATGTACAGGGGGGAATAGCAAAGATATGGAAGAACAACTTGTTGGATAAACTGTTAAAAGAGGAGTCAGAAGTAAAGACAGTGGAGGAATTGTTTACTAAAATGAGAAATGAGTTTGGAAAAACAGTGGAGGAAGAGCAAAAGATAGAGCAACTGAGAATGATTAAACAAGGAGAGAGGACCTGTAATGAGTATATTCAAGAGTTTAAGAAGGTAGCACAAAAAATTGACTATAAAAAGTGGCCTCTTATAGAAGAGTTCAAGAGAAGATTGAATGGAGTGATCAGAAGGAAGCTGGTAGAAGCAGAAAACTCCCTCTCCTTATATAATAGAGAAGTGACAAGATTAGACAAGAATCAGAGATAGAGTAGAGCAGAGAAAAGGATGTTAGAGAGGAATGCAGTATACCTATAAAAAGATATGCAGCAAAGAAAAGGATTTGGTAAAAAATCATATAAAAAAAGAGAGAGATAGGTTATATAAAGAACAGAGGGTTCAAATCAAAGGAAAGGATATTAGAACAGAGGAAACCAGTATAGGGAAACAGAAACTGGACCAGAACCAATAGCAGTAGATGGAGAAGGGAAAAGAAGAGGATATGGGATTTGTTTCAATTGCAAAGAATTTAGGTATATAGCTCGAGATTGTAGAAATCAAAAACAAGGAGTTAGAGAAGAAAGAAAAATCAAACAAGATGAGTTATCAAAAGAGAATAGAGGTTAGTAAACTCCTAGCTGTTCTTCTATAATAAATACAATATTTTGAAATGTATACAATTGGACAATGGATTGAATACCCAGAATATCAAAGGAGTAAAAGATATGAGAAGAACAGTGAAACCACTGAAAGAAGTATAGATAGAAGTAAAAGTAGAAAAACTGAACACTCATGAAGAAGTATCTGTTAAAGTCTTGCTAAACAGTGGAGCAACAGAGCTGTTTATAGATAGCAAATTTGTAAAGAAATAGAAATTTAAGAAAAAGAAACTGGCAAGACCCATCTAAATTAGAAATGTAGATAGAACAGATAACAACAGAAAAATGGTAATATATGAAATAGAATGCAACTTGTACTATAAAGGACATATAGAACAAGTAAAGATGGATATATGTAATCTGGAAAGAACTGAAGTAATCTTAGAGACACCATAACTAGTGGCACATAACCCTGAAATTGACTAAGAAAAGAGAAAGGGAAAGGTAAAGATAATAAGATGTCTACCTCTGTGTGGAAAGAACAAGAGAATAAGGAAAAATAGAGAAAAAAATCAAATAAGAGAAGAAAAGTCAGATGAAAAAGTTGTAAAGAAACTAGTGCCAAAAAGGTTTTGGAGGTAAAAGAAGGTATTTGGAAAGGCAGAATTAGAGTGCATATCAGTACAAAAGGCCTAGAATTATATAATAGAACTAAAAGAGATATTTGTACCAAGAAAGGGAAAAGTATATTCATTGTCTAGAGAAAAGCACAAGAAAGTACAAACATTTATGGAAGACCAACTATATAAAGGATACATCTAACTATTAAAGTTACCACAGACATCTCTAGTTCATTTTGTAGCCAAAAAGAATAGAAAGTGGTAAATGGTACAGAACTACAAATATATAAATCAGTAGACAATCAAAAACAACTACTCATTATCGCTGATTGCTAATATCCTAGATAGGATGGGAAGCAAGAAAGTATTTACAAAGTTGAATTTGAGATAGAGTTATAATAATGTTAGAATTAAGGAAGGGGATGAATAAAAGGTAGCTTTTACAATGTATATAGGGGTATATGAACCTATAGTTATATACTTTGGCCTTATTAACTCTCCTGCCATATTCCAAACCATGATGAATGACCTCTTTCAAGATATAATTAACCAGAGAACTACAGTAACCTTTATTAATGATATTATTGTAGCAACAGAAACAAAAGAGAAGTATAATAAGATAATAGAAGAAGTATTAAAGTAGTTGAAGGAGAATAATTTATTTGTAAAACTAAAAAAATATAAGTGGAAAATCAAAGAGGTAGAGTTTTTAAAAGTGGTAATTGGACAAAAGAGAATGGAAATGCAAAAAGAAAAGATAGAAGAACTGTTCAATTGGCTAGTCCTCCAAAATATAAAAGTGCAAAAATTCTTGGGATTAGCTAACTACTATAGACAGTTCATTAAAGACTTTGCCAGAATAGCAGCACTATTATATCTATTAGTATAGAAAGAAGAAAAGTAAAAGTGGAGAAAAGAACAGAAAGAGATGTTTCAGGATATGAAAAGGATATTTACATTAGAACTAGTCTTAGTAATACCAGACCTGAACAGGGAAATACGAGTGGAAGCAGATGCATCCAATTATGTAATAGAAGGAGTATTGTTAGTAAAATATGAAGATAAAAGATAGAGACCAGTAGTATTTATATCTAAGTTAATAAATCCAACAGAAAAAAACTATGAAATTTACAATAAGGAAATACTAGTAGTAATCAAGTATTTGGAAGTGTGGAGGCATTATTTGGAAGGGACAAAGGTATAGTTTGAAATATAGATAGACTATAAGAATCTATAGTACTTTATGTCTAGCCAGAAACTAAACTATAGACAAGTAAGATAGATACTATACTTATCTAGGTTTGACTTTGTACTCAAATATATACCAGGGAAAAGTATGAGAAAGGCAGATAGGCTGAGTAGGAGACCAGACTGGCAAAAGGGAGTAGAAAACAATAATGAGGACAGAACATTGATAAAGCTAGAATGGATACAGAAGGAAGTGAGGTAGAGAGAAGAGATACTAATTGAGGAGGAAGGCCTAAAGGAAAGGATAAAGAAGATATAGAAGAAGAATAAAAGAGTAGTCAAAGCAGTGGAAGAGCTAAAAGATCAGGGATAAAAATACTAAAGAAAGAAAAATAGTCAATAGAGAAAAGGCTAGTACTAAAGGAAAATCAAATTTATATACCAGAAAAAGGAGATTTAAGAGCAGAAATAATACAATTACACCACAACATCCCAGTAGGAGAACATGGGGGAAGGTAGAAAATAGTAGAATTGGTGAGAAGAAACTATTGGTGGCCAGGGATGATGAAAGAGATAGAGAGATATATAGATAAATGCAATACTTGCCAGAGGAACAAAAATAGCACAGAAGCCCCAGCAGGAAAGCTAATGCCAAATGCAATTTCTGAAAAACCATAGAAGCATATTAGTGCTAACTTTATTATTAAACTCCTATTATCTCAAGGTTATGGCATAATATTAGTAGTATATGATCAATTTACAAAAATGGCCCACTTTATTGCTACTACAGAGAAAATATCAGTAAAAAGACTAGTAAGATTGTTCTAAGAGCTTCTAGAGAATATTGTATCAGATAGAGGACCTCAATTTGCAGTAGAAGTGTTAAAGGAGCTAAATGAGATACTAGAAATTGAAACAAAGCTATCAATGGTCTACTATCCACAAATAGATGAACAAATGGAGAAAATAAACCAAGAGCTAGAACAGTATCTCTATATGTTTATCAATCATAGACAGGAGCAATGACCAGAGTAGCTAAGCATAGCAGAATTTGTCTACAACAATAAAATCCACTTAGCAACAAAAGTATCACCATTTAGGGCAAACTGTAGACAGGATCCAAGAATGGAGCTCAAAAGGAGAAGGAAAGGGAGATATAAAGTAGCAGGGAAATTTGTAAATAAAAATAAAAATTCAGGAAAAAGCAAAGGCAATATTGAAAAAGGTACAAAAGAAGATAAAACAGTATGCAGATAGAAAAAGAAAAAAAGAAGACAAATATTAAAAAGAGAACTTAGTAATGCTAAGTATAAAAGACTTGAAGTGATAAATAAAAAAGAGAAGAATGGAAAAACTGACAAAGCAGTTTGTAGGCCTATACAAAGTAAAAAAAGTTGTTTCAACAAATACAATTGAACTCAAATTATCCCTAGCTATTAAAATACACCTAGTAGTCAATGTAAGTAAAGTGCAATTGTATAGATCCTAAGTAGAGGGCCAGAAGATAGTACTACTGCAACCAGTAGTTATAGATGGAAAAAAAGAATATGAGGTAAAGAAAATTCTAAGTAAAAAAAGGTACAAGAGAAAAATAGGTTTTTAGTATGATGAAAGGGATATATAGCAGAGGCAGATACATAGGAAGAAAGGAAGAATTTAGAAAATGCAAAGGAGCTAGTCAAAGAGTTTAAGAGAAAGTATGGAGAAGAGATCAAAGAAGTTAGACAACAGAAGCTAGAAGAAAAAGAAAAAACATTTAGTCAGAAACTACCAAGAAAGTTCATAGCCAAACTAGTATATAAATGGGAAAGAAGGAAGTATAAAAGAGAGAAAAAAAAGAAATAGGAAGAAAACTAGAATAAATAGAATTTTTTCTTAGAATGAAAAATTTTAAAAAGGAGGTTGTATTATAAGTTATTTCCAAAAAAAGAAAATATCTCTTATATATTCATCAACTTGATGGAAAACCTCTAGAAATATAACAAAGAAAAGCTATAAATAGTATAGGATAATATTATATACAACTATATAGTTATTAAGTAAAGGTCTTGTGATCACAGAAAGTAGATATATAGACTATGCTATATTTGTATAAGTAGTAGTAGAAATCCAACAAAAAACTCCATTGAGTTCTTCTTCAATTGTCACTAATTGAGATCAGAGTTTTAGTCCTAAGCCCATACTCTTAATATATACCTCTTAAATTCCTTATTTCTAAATTACTGCTTCTTCAGAAAATGTTCTACTATTCTGAAATATGCAACTATACATGTGACAGAAGATCAAGGCACAGTATACAAACTAAGACCAAGGTCATTCTACTTCTACATTATTATTGTATTCTCTTTGGATTAGCTATAAAACTACAGGACCAAAAAGCAACATTTCTTATTTTATCTAGTAGTATGTTCTACTCTCTGACTCTATTTATTGTGTCACTTCCCAGAACCCAGAGTATGCATTCATAGTATATTCTTAGTAATTTCTAGTATATTCCTAGTCTTTCTATACTACTACTCCTATCAATCTAACAATCAAACTAATACTAAGCTCTAGAAATAGCTATTCTATTAATTGATTCTGTAATCCAGAAAGCAAGTACTATAGGTGTTAGAAGAATACAAACCCTGAAAGGGCCTAGACTTTATAAATAGACAACTTGATAATACTATACCAGCCAAACCAATTACTATAATCCAACTTAACTATAATAAAAAAGACTATACAATCCTTTCATTGCTTAACCAATACCTACATAACACTGACATATTACTTCTTTAGAAGTCCAGCTGGAGTTGTATAGGTATAGATGCTTAAGACACAAATATAAAAGGCCTTATTGGACATAGCTTGTAGGTCTCTTTCTTTTTATATATATTTTATAACCTAAATAATAAACAACTATAGATCATGCTATACTACCAGCGACAGAATGATCTTGAAATTGCACTTTACTCAGATCTAATAAAAGACCTATTAACAATCTTATAGGCCAACACTACAATACCAAAGATACAAATGTAAAAGAATAGACCAAAAGACTAGTTGTAAACCTAAAGTGTTACTATGCACTACTAATAGAACCAAACAGAACACTATCAATACAAGAATTGAAAAACACAGCTATAACTTTTACTAAAACAATTTTAACAACCAACAAACAAGTAGTAAAAGTCTAAAAACCTTCAGGAGCAGCCAAACTATAGCAGAATACTAAACTCTCTAAAATAGCAGAAGAAATCCAAGAACTACAAGACCTATAGCTATTTTATCTTGAAGAATACCAAATATAAGACCAAGGTATTATACTAGAGATCAAAAAACTATATAACTTTTTTAAATATTCCTGCTGATTTGCCAAAACAGAGTGGGCTAATATTACTTTAGCTAAAGTCCAATCAGAAGAAGTATGAAGCTTTTGTAGATGGTCATCAGATATCTGAAGCTATTCCATACCAATCTTTGACTAGAGTCCAAATACAACCTCAGCTGTTTTATACCAAGAAAAGTATGATATACTATGTAATGTTCTCTACCAACTACCTCTACTCTTTCCAGAACCAATAGAGACAGACCTATTAGAATAAAAACCAAATGAACTTCCTTACTAAAATATTACAAAAACTAAGATATATGAAGTTCTAGTCTCAACAAGCTTTAATACATCTCCTGGACCAAGCTAGATTAGCTATACCATGCTCAAATGGGTATAGCTAACTATTCAGACTAAACTCACCACACTCATGTAGAAATGCCTAATAGTAGAATATCATCTACAACAATAGAAGAAGGTAGTCACAGTTGCTTTTAGAAAACCAAACAAACTAGACTATTTCAAATTTTGTACATATAGGCTTATCACAATACTGGAATGTATGGACAAACTACTAGAAAAGATAGTCACTCAAGACTAGCATATATGGTAGAATACTATAAACTCATTGCAAGAACACAATGTAGAGAAAGAGTAAACTACTCTACCACTGATGTATTACTATTCTTTGTTTATAATGTACAGATAGCATAGAACTACAGTAAAGTTACTTTAGCACTGATCTTCAATATCAAAGAATATTTTGACTTTATAAATTATAATAAACTTATAGTAGAAATGCAAAAATAGCAAATTCTTCTAAAATACCTCAAATAAACAGAGAGTTTTCTATCATAAAAAAAGACAGCTATATGCATAGATATAGCCAGGGGAGTAATAAGTAATATAAAAAATAAAATCCCACAAGGTTCACCAGTCTTACCAATACTAATATCACTTTACTTGACAAGACTTCTAGATTTATTTAAACCAAATCCCAATAGTAACATATAAGAATAACCCAGATCAAATAAATCTACTGCTATTATACTCTTTATATAAGTAGATAATGGCAAACTAACAGTCTCCTCCAAATCACTAGAGACAAATATCAGTATACTATAGAGTAAACTAATAACTATAAAAAGTAGATCTCACTTGTTATAGAATTGTACTGGAAGTATAACTATTATCAGCCTTAGACTGATAATAAGTGAATATAAAAGAGATGTTAGCAATAAAGAGTTAAGGTAGTAAAGATAATGGAATGAATAATATATTACTACATTAGAATTAGTTTGGAAAAAGAGACTTTAGACTTGATTGGACTAATTACAGACATTGGACTATAGGAGAAATATTGGATAAACCTTGGAGTAACTATGGACAAATCTCATAATAGTTATGGATATTAGGATAAATAGAAAATTATTGAACTAACCCATTTATAAACTCTAACTCAACTAGTCACTTATTGTTACTTGGTAGTACTTAGAATAGTAGCTTTTGTGATATTACTAGTTAGAATAAATATAGTTCAGAAAGAAAAGGAAATAGCAAGTTTTTTCTTTCTGTAGTTTATCTAAAAACCTACTTTTCTTAGAACTCCATATTCTTTTTAGTCTTTGGACCAACTTGTAAAATGTGACTAAAAGCCTTAATATTTATCCTTTCAATATAACTCTTCTAAAAACCTTAATTGGACCCTTTATAGAGAGACAAAGAGATATCAAGTATTGACATAGACTCAAGGTTGAAACATATATTTACTCTTGCAGTCTAGAATCTTAACAGCCCTAGTATTCTTTATCAAAAAAAAAAACAGTTTTCTATGCTCATTTCAGAACTATCAGTCACTTAACTCTATGACTATTAAAAATATATACTCTCTCTTTCTAATCTTCAAATTCATTTCACAATTCCATAGAGCTAAGTACTTTACCAAGCTTGATGTCCATTAGAGTTTTAACAATATGGATATCAAACTCAGAGACAAGTAGAAGATAGCTTTCTATACTAACTACAGATTATTTAAACCACTGGTAATATTCTTCAACATGACTAATAGCCTAGCTATATTCTAGACAATGATAAACAATATTTTCCAGGACCTCATAGCAGAAGATATCATGATCATTTATCTAGATGACATTCTCATCTTTACCAAGACTATAGAAAAACATGCAAGGACTATCTGGAGAGTGCTAGAAGTTTTAGTAGAGCATAAACTGTTCCTCTGACTAGAGAAATATAGGTTTTAAAAGAAGCAGATTAAGTACCTAGGCTTGGTTATCTCAGAAAACAAAGTGTCTATGGATCCTATCAAGGTTACAGAAGTCTATGAGTAGTCAACCCTGGAAAACCAAACTGACATCCAGGTATTTCTAGAGTTTGTTAACTTTTACAAGAAGTTTATACAAGACTTCTCAACTATGGCATGCCCCCTCTTCAACCTTATCTGAGCTGATCAAGTATAGACCTGGACAGACAAGGAGCAGAATTATGAGATCTACAACAAGGAGATACTGGCTATTATCTGAGCCTTAAAAGAGTGAAGACATTTTCTTAAAGAAGCAGCCTATCTAGTAAAAATCTAGATAGACTACAAGAATCTTGAATACTTTATAACAACAAAGAAGCTCAACTGTTATCAAGCTTGCTAGTCTCTTTACTTTGCTTATTTTGACTTTACTCTCTGCCACTACTCTAGATAATCTATGGGGAAGTCTGATGCTCTATCCTAAAGATCCAACTACAGAACTAGAACTGGCAATAATAAAGATATTATGCTTCTTTGACCAGAATTCTTTGCTGTTTGAGTACTTAAAGGAGTCAAACTCACTAGGGTCAAACAGAAAGTGCTCTCTAACATTTAACTATTGTACAACTCAAGCCAAGTTGACTCAATAGCTAAGTCTTTGAGGATTACAAAGAGAACTTAATAGAGTTCTCAATTAATTGTACTAGCTACTTATACAAGTATACTATTTGCCCTTATTTACATTAATAGTATAATAATATTCTACAACCAGCCAAGAGGCTGCCAGTTCAATTCCCTTATCTGCCATTCTATAAATATCTATTCTTGGTCATAGTCAAGGTAACTCATAACACCAACATGGTAACAGAGATAGAGATTTGGAGGAGCCAGTTGTAAAGACTGTCTTGGAACTATAGCTTTCTTTTGCTATACCTTTTAGAACTTTTATTTGTATTTCTCCCTGCACAAGGTATGCCACTACTCTTCAATCCTACCACAGCTGCTTTTTCCCAGTCCTATATTCTAGACACAAAATCCTCTTTCTATTCTTTTCTGATACTCCTTTTACTGTATCTTTTCTTCTATACTAACTACACTTTACATTGACTGCTTTTCTTTCTCTTGCTATATTTTCTTTTTATCTCTATGCTTCAAGGCAACTACTATACCATATATTTCTTAAATGCTTACCAGAGACAAATTCTTGCTTCTACTTCTCATATATCTTGGTGCCTTTGTAATTGCACCCTCTACACTTCACAAATGTTATAATTTCCTACTTGGTTATCCACTCTTTCTACTCTAATATTGTACTTCTTGGGGGTATACCCTGTATACTACTATGTTCCTATATCTTTCTCCATAAAGAGTGTGCTGGTCTTTTTTTTTACTGTATCTTTTGTGAACTAACTACATATGCTATCTTTTTACTTCTTTTTTTTTTCTTCTCAACCTTAATATTTGGGTACTCTCATTTGAAATGTCCAATACCCCAACATCTGAAGTATTTAACTTCTTCTATTGTCTTACTTTTCCTTATTCCTACTTTCTCTTTCATTTCACATTTCATTACTCTACTCAATAACACTTTAAATTTATTTTTGGGAATTGGTTTTTTCTTCTCCTTTTTATTTTTATTCCTGCAATTTTGAGCCAGATGTCCAAACCTTTTATAGTTTCAACACTTTTTTTTATCTTTCTCTTTTAATTCTACTCTTAGTTTGGTAAGAGTATGTTATTGGTTAAGTATGCTATTCATGAGTAAATTATATTGCTCTAGCAATATAGTATTATGTTATTGGATAGTTGAAAGATCTTATTAGCTAAATTATATCTGCTGGGATACAAGATCTTTATCTAGCCAGAGTCCTACTACTCTACTAATTACTGCCTTAATACTAGAGTTATACTATTGCCTCTAAGAAGAGAACCCCTAATTTAGACAGTTTTTTAAAGATAGACCATTACTCCTCTGTATGTACTAATTATAATAGATTACCAGTACAAGGTTTATAAGACAAAAGCTAATACTTTATCTATTAACACTCAGTTACAAGTTCTGGCCTTGATTACAATACTGTAGTGACTTAGCCCAAGACAACTTAATCACTTTCCAAGTCCAAGTTAACAAAAAGAACTCAATAGAGTTCTTATTTGATTGCTGTATACTATTTATATATATATTCTGTATTTACTTCTATTTATAAAGTCCTACATATCTCTTTTGAGTCATTTCCTCTTATATATCCATTGATTATTTAAATAAAAAAGAAAAGAAAAGAAAAGAAATATAAATAATGACTTAGCCATTTTGGCTGTGTTATAACACCACCCCTCTCTTAAGGTTCCTTGTCCCAAGGATTTTTACAACTCATAGTAGAGATTACAAATATTTTCTATTTCATTGTTATCTTTCTCTGTCCACTCTTTGAGTTCTAGATTTTCTTGCTCAATTTCTTCTTTCTCTTCTTTTATTGTTTCTATTGTTCTTCATTCTCTTGTTTTTTCTTCTTTCTATTGTCTCCAATTTCTTTCCAACCTTGCCCAGTATTCTTTGTTGTATCTTTTGTCTGACCAACTAGATAGCTTTTTTACCATAAATTGCCCTAGCAGTTCCTCTCTCCTAAATATTCCTTCTTTTCTTTTCTGTTTTTTGATATCTTCTATATCTCACTAATATTCTTTCTCAAAATTTTCAACTGCTTTCTTTGCATTCTCCAAATTTTTCTTTCCTTTCTAAGTATTGGATTCAGCTGTGAACTCTTTCCACTGTACCAAGTATTTATCCTTTTCTTTTATTTGTCACTTGTTCAGAATTCTCTTGACTTTCTATTCTTCTTCTCTCTTAATTATGACTGGAGCTGGTTGCTTCTTTTTCTGCCCCTCTACTTATCCTATATATTTTTGTACTCTGCTGACATTAACTACTGGATGTATTTTTACTATACTAGGTAGTTCTAATTCTACTGTATTCAATAATATGACTTTCTTTATCTTGTAAGGCCCTACAAATTTCTCTATCAACTTTTTCATCCCTCTATCTACTATTTGGTATTTCAAATTCTTGGTGCTGAGCATCATCAAGTCTCCTACTTTGTATTCATCAACCTCTGCTCTCTTCCTATCTGTGTACCTTTTCATCTCTTCTTATACCTTTCCTAGTACTGCTTTTGTCTCCTCTTGAATCTCCTTCATTTTTGTCACAAATTTCTCTACCTCTTTGTACTTTCCTTTCTTTTTTATTTTAAACCCCATTCTAGGATCTTGTCCATAGTTTGCCTTAAAGGGCAATGTCTTAGTACTCAAATGCACCTTATTGTTGTAGATGAACTCAGCTATTTCCAACTAGTCTGGCTACTACTCTTGTCTGTGGTCTATGAACATCCTCAAATACTACTCAAGTTCTTGGTTGATTCTTTTTGTTTGCCCATCTGTCTGAGGGTGGAATACTATTGACATCTTGCTCTTGATCCC
>Ga0154004_1000108_pt1 | contig 20038 bp, 14 predicted proteins | sample TSFL088MetaG_FD_104727 | JGI IMG/M metagenome (GOLD analysis project Ga0154004, IMG submission 104727) | Attine ant fungus gardens microbial communities from Florida, USA - TSFL088 MetaG | ecosystem: Host-associated > Fungi > Mycelium > Unclassified | place: USA: Florida, Lake Talquin State... | reverse complement strand
TGGAGCATACAAAATTATGATCAATAAAGTTCCTGGTCACTCTGCAGTCCAGAAGTGTACTGACAGAGTGGAGCTTGCTGATGTCAATAGTACTGAGCTCTACTGCAAGAATTAGAGATATTCCATATGCATCAAGGGTGTTGGTAGAGAGCTCTTTGGGCAGTTGTTTTTCCCACTTTGGTCTCCAGATGAGAGAATGGATGACTGGATTGGAGGAGGGGGAGTATACATCTTTGGGTTCACTGTTATCTATATTAATATTTTCTATCTTGAGTACAGTGAACCTATTTACTGGGAGTGACTGGAGCGCATGTTTTGCCAGCCACTCTACACAAAATCCTTCTTAACCAGAGGTTCCAATTTCTCTGTGACAACTGTGTCCTTGAAAGCCATTAAATTCTCAATCAATTCTTTCCTCTATTCCACTGTAAACTATCATATATCAAAGCGATATGGGCAGTCCTTTATAAGGTAGCTGGTCTCTTTGCAACAATAGCAGCTGCATGGAGGGAGTAACCTGGCCTTTTGTGCCATGTTAACATCTATAGGGATTCCAAGGGATTGGGGAAGAGGTAGAGATTTGGGAAGAGCAGGTACAGGGAGAATCAGAGAGGTGTGAACCACAGTGAGCAGGGCCAGACAGGGGATAGGAGCTCTAGAAGAGAGAGGTAGTACAGAGCATTGTGAAGACTAGAAGGTCTCATTGGCCAGATGAGCTTGGTCAATCCTTTAAGCTATATAATATCAAATCTTTAGGTCTATGTTAGTAGGTCTTTTGTAGGGCATGGTGGCAATCTGGTTCTGGATATTCATCCTCAGTCTGTATCTAAATTTCACCACTAAGGTCCAGGGGTCTATGTATCTGGTATTAGAGACTAAGGTCTAAAAGCTATCTAGATAGTTATCTACTATTTAACTTTCTTAGTAGTAGGACGATCCTTCCAGAGAGTTGATTGCATCTGCTTTTGCATTGACTAGGAAGAATTGAGTCCAGAATTGTTGGTCAAAGTCACCTCAGGTTTGAAGGGGAAAAATGCCAGTGTTCATTTCCTATCTGAAAAGGTTTTCAGACCACTTGGCTGCCCAACCTCCCTTGAAGAATATAAGGGCCCAGAGTACCTTTTTCTCTTTACAGCTGAACTGCTCTGGGGCCAGACAAATGTAGAGGGTACAGAAGTTGAGAAAGGTTCAGCCAGCACTCTGGTCTCCATGAAAGTCTAGGAGAGACAAGAACTTAGGTCATGTATACAAATAAGAGGCTGCCAGAGAGAGAGTTGTTGGTGCTGGTAGTGGAGAGGAGGTCATCACCAGAGGGGAGAGTTAAGAGGTAGAAACTAGCTGTATAAGTTGCTACAGCTAGATGGTCAAAGTAGCAAGGATATTATTGATATTTGTTTCCAAGTTGTTCTGTCACTCAGTCACTTTGTGCACATGGTGCTGCAGATAGGCCAGAGCATCAACAATGGTCTGAGGGGTATCTACATGCAATATTTGCATAGAGTAGAGTGTTCTAGAGGGTTGGCTGAGAGCAGAGGAGGATATCCAGAGGGAGGCTGTCTACTGTGTTCTTCCAAGGCTCTATTTAGGAAATTCTAATCTGCTATAAGGGTGACTAGAATGGGCTTCAGAAGAATCCTTAGTAATATTACAAGTCCTAAATATGTCACAACTCACCTCTAGGAGAATTCTTAGAGATTAGGATAAGGCTCCTGGGATGTACTTCTACAATATATATATTCCTACTGCTGAGATATCCCTGAGTCTATAGTCCTGTTAGTCAGGGTCAAGGGTCTTCAAGTTGAGCTAAGGGGAATTAAATATTACTATGTAATATTTAATTAAACACAGGATCACTTCAGGCTATGAGTCTGGTGTTTCAGAGGCAGTGTTGGTAGGGTCCCCTTATAGTATGACTACAACTTCTCATTATGTCTCCTTCTATACTAATCCACTCAGAATCAGGATGTATTAATAATATTTCAGAGAGAAGAAAGGTAGCAGTCCTGAGGTGAAGAGGAGCAAGCTTAGTGGATAACAAAGCTAAAGAGAAGCTTGCTAAACTAGCTACTTATATGTAAAGACTAGTCACAGAAAATAAGTCATACTAACTAATACTTGGTTATAATGTATAGCCAAGACTAAGTCCAAGGAAGAGAGTTGCTGAGATAAGTGTTCAGCAGGGTATATGGTGTCATAGGAGGTCACCAGAGTATTAGTGCAAGATCATGAAGACTTAAGGCTCAACCAAGGTAGTTGTTCAAAAAGAATTTGATAGAGTTTCTTATTGGATTCCACTAGATACTTATATAAATATTAGTTGGTCTGTGCACCTGTCTTCTACAATCACATGACCCTTACTAAGAACCATCTATGTCTTACATAATCCTTTCCATGCTATTTATATCTTTCTTACATTGTATTCTTGGATATTTTCCATTAAGTTGATGAATGCATAAGAAATAATCTTCTTAGGAGTTGTTTCATAACACAGAACATGACAGAACCACTCCTAGTCCAAGTTGACAAGAAGAATACAATAGAGTTTCCATTTGATTATTATACACTACTTACACATATTCTGTATTTACTTCTGTTTATAAAGTCCTATATATCTCTTCTAAGTTATTTCCTCTCACATGTTCACTGATTACATAATTAAAAGAAAAGAAAAGAAAAATAAATAATGACTTAGCTGTTTTGGCTATGTTATAATACCACCCTCCTCTCAACATTCCTTGTCCCAAGGATTTTTTTACAACTCATAGTAGAGATCACAAATATTCCCCATCTCATCATCATCATCTTCTGTTCATTCCTTAAGTCCCAAATGTTTCTGTCCAATTTCTTCTTCCTTCTCTTTTATTGTTTCTATTATTTACTTTTTCTCTTTTCCATTGTCTCCAATTCCTTTCTAACCTTGCCTAATATTCCTTATCATATCTTTTATCCAACCAACCAAATAGCTTTCTTGCTATAAATCTTCCTGATAGTTTTCCTCTCCTAAACATTCTTTTTTCCCTTTCCTGCCTTCTGATGTCTTTTATATCTTGCCAGTATTCCTTCTCAAACTTCTCAACTGCTTCTTTGCATTCTCCAGGTTCTCTATCCCTTTCCAGGTATCCAATTCTGCTGTAAATCCTTTCTACTATACTAAGTACTTGTCTTTTCCTCTAACCCACTTGTAAGGGGACTATACCAAAGTCCACTCTTAACATACTAGTAGTAGTGCACCAGAGTGACTCTGCAACTAATTAAATTCCAATTACCTCATATTTAATTAGTTGTTCACTCCTGCATTCCTGTCCCTAACTACTAAAACATTCCGTAACTAGGAGAGCTTGTATATATAGTATAGATTACCCTCTAGGAGCTTTATTCTATTCTCTGAGAAATCTCCTGGAGGTAAGTTGTAACATACTTTAGAGTGTATTTATAGACTGAGGTTTCTCCTGGAGTTACTCTGTTCTGGTTGCCCTTACACTGCTATTTATTTAGTATCCTCTTAACCTTCTATTTCTCTTCTTCTTCAATTATAACTAGAGCTGGTTGCTTCTTCTTTTGTCCTTCCACTTGCCCTATATATTTATATATTCTACTAGCATCTACTACTGGGTATATTCTTACTGTATTAGGTAATTCCAATTCAACTGCATTTGCTGATACAATTTTTTTTACTTTATAAGAGCCTACAAATCTCTCCATCAACTTCTCTGTCCTCCTTCCAATTATCTGATGTTTCAGGTCCTTAGTGCTGAGCATTACTAAGTCTTTTACTTTATATTCATTGACTTCTCCTCTCTTCCTATCTGCATACTTTTTCATTTTCTCCTAAACCTTTCCCAGTACTGCTTTTGCTTCTTTCTGTACCTTCTTTATTTCAGTTATCATAAATGGTCACTTACTGATTTGTAAGTTGATGATTTGATAATCAAAAGGATCAAAAAAGTGAAGTTAGACAAGCAGCAAAAGATGTTATCAAGTCTAAGGTTTATTCTTAGACATACAGTTCTTAAATATATGATTGTAGTAGTCTGTACACCAGGATATACTACCATATGATCACTACCTATTGTTTTACATATAGGAGTGATATTGTTCTTGAAATAGAGATAATATAACCATATTAGGGCAGTCCTTTGTTCTATTCAAGGACAGATAATAATCTATAGGTAATAGATCAATGTTATGTGCAAACATTGAGAACCTTGTATTTCTATGGAATCTTATTGCCTTGGGGTCTATTTATAGCTGAAAGAAGTGTATTGAAGAGAGCTTCATGATGAACATTGAAGCAAACAATTATGTCAAGCAATTCTCAAAATATCAGTAATTTAGTGTTTGGTAACTTGGTGATTGCTGACTGATCTGCTGATAACTCAGTAAATACTAATTTCCTTGAGATATTTTTCATATTTTTTAAAAGGTCTTCTCAAGGGCTCTTAGTGGCCATTGAGATTGTCAAAATCAGTCAAGTATTCCTGGAGTTATAGTCCAAATGAAGTTTGTAACTAATATTACAAACTTCTCTACCCCCTTGTACTTCCTCTTCTTCCTTACTTCAAACCCCATCCTAGGATCTTGCCCATAATTTGCTTTAAAGGGTGATGTCTTTGTACTTGAGTATGCTTTGTTATTGTATGCAAACTCTGCCATTTCTAACCAGTCTGGCCACTGCTCTTGTCTGTAGTCAATAAACATTCTTAAGTACTATTATAACTCCTGATTAACCCTCTCTGTTTGTCCATCCATCTAAGGTTGGAACACCATTAATATCTTGCTTTTGATCCCTAATATCCTGTTTAGCTCCTTTATTAATCCTGCTGCAAACTGGGGTCTCCTATCTGAGATGATACTTTCAGGTAACCCATACAACTTCCGCATGTTGTCTCTAAACAACCTAACTAGCCCTTCTGCCAATGTTCTCTCTATAGTAGGAATAAAATAGACTATTTTTGTTAATCTATCTACTACTACTAAGATTGACTTATATTCCTGTGTTAATGGTAATTTAGTAATGAAGTCTACCAATATATATGTCCATGGTTTTTCAGGTATTGAATTAGGCATTAACTTGCCTACTAGCTGTTCTATACAGTTTTTGTTCCTTTGGCAAGAATTGCATCCTTCTACATATTGTTTTACCTCTTTGGTTACTCCTGGCTACCAGAAGTTTTAAGTGACTATCTCTATTGTTTTCCACTGTCCTCTATGTCCCTTTACTGGTATATCATGATGTAATGTCATATACTAAACTTTTGGTTATATTTTATTATTATTCTTTTCTTTTCTTTATTATTTATCTTCTAAATAATTACTCCTAGCTATGTAAGAGTATTGTAGTATAGACTGGCTCTCTCCTATTCCAGCTATAGTATATATATTGGAGTAGATACATAATAGCAACCCAGTCTGTAGATTAACATCTACTTGTCACTTGTCTATATTTTGTAAGGGAACTGCACCAAAGTCCACTCCTGACACACCAGTGACAACAAGCTAGAATAACTCTGACAACTAATTAAATAACTGTTGTTACACTACAAGTGAATTTTGTACAGAAAGTAGCATTTGATACATCTTATAACAATGGATTCTTGGAGAAAATTTGCTCTAGACCCCATTATACATATATCCTCAGATAAGAATAGGGCTGATGACTAATCTAGAGTGACACCAAAGGTGAACAAAGCTCACTACTAAGACTTGAGAGGCAAGATTGATAAACTGGCATCAGATTATAAGGATATTTTTGATAAAACAGCAATCTAGAACCACTTATGGGTAACTATAGTTTAACATTGTTATAGGATCTCTGTTCTACCTTGACCAGTCAAAAAGGGTGGATTTAAAACCAGAGACAGCACTTACAAATAAGCATTGATCTCATCAGTACCACTCTATTTTCAGACAAAATATATTAGTTGCCACTCAAAAGGGTACAGTTTCTTAGCCAAAGTTACTAGATACTCAATAGGTAGTCAGAACACTGACTAAGTCTAGGGAGAAGAAAAATGGATAAACTAGAAAGAAGGAAGAAAGTTCCAGAGGAACTATATCTCAAGTATACATCATCTTTGATGGAAAGGTTCTAGGAGAAGAATACATCATCTTATTTTATCGAGTCTCCATAATTTGTAACATTTAATATATAGTTCCAAAAGCAGATAGAATGATAACAAGCAATCATCTTGGTATATGCCTCTATCTCCACTGTCTCTGGAATCATTTGAACATGGTATATCTTGAGTGACAACTTTTGGAACCAGTATAGTATCAGGATCAGAACACAGAATATACAAGACTCAATCTAGAACCAAATTGCAGATTTAACTCAGACAGGCTTGAGAGAGGACAGCAAGCTAGGAAAGCTCAGTTAGGTGCACACTTGGATTGTATTATATCTATAAGGTTTGGTGTTGGGGGTGCAAACAAAGAGCAACTGAATATAGAGGGTCCAGGAGAGATTAATTAACTGTATTTTCCAGAAGAGCTTTTGTTATAGTGTATAAAGGTTGACATCTTAGGGAGGATATGTAACATGGATCTAGAGTTATCTCACACTTGTTTGATACCAAATAATAATAAAACTTACATAAAGCTGTGTATAATTTCTGATACTCCTCTTTAATCCTCTATTTCCATTTCATCCCCTTAAACCGTTAGCATACAATTGGAAGCTGGTACTATGCCTTATTGTTTATCCTAGTAAGCAATTCTCTTTTGTACCCTTTTACTGTTATTTCAGGTTCAATTAGTTATCTCCTCCTAAGCTCCTATCTCTGATAGCTAAGATATCTATAACTAGGGAACTGGTATATAAAGTGTAGATTTTCCTCCAGGAGCTTTATCCTATTCTCTGAGGTTTCTTCTGGAGCACTCCATTCCAGTCATCCTTACAGAAGAATAGGATCTTACAATGGAGCCTCAAGCAGTTGCAATAGACAGCCCTCTATTGCCTATCTTGACCCTTCATGCACTTTGCTTCTGAAATATTGGTGCTATTGGAGAACCTCCAGGGTATAGTCGATACTCTGAGCTACCTCCAGCACTACCTACAGTAGCTCACAGAAATACAGAACAATGCCAAAAATAACATTAATACTACTCTTGCTGCCCTAACCACATAACTCTAGCAACTTACATAGCTTGTCAGAAACTTACCTCTGACTCCAGTAGCTGATGTTTCCCCCCAGCACCATCTTCTCCACCAATGTCCCCTCCCACAACCACCATTGCTTGATCTCAGGTTTGGCTCAAGCTCCCTTTACCTCCAGATTTTAGTGAAGACCAGAGTTTCAGTCAAACATTTCTCAATTCTTGCTCCTTCTATATACATCTGGTGCCAGAGCAGTTCAACTTGGACCTGGAGAGGATTCTCTGGATGCTTACTTTCTTCAAAAGCAGATAAACAGCCAAGTGGTCCAAAAACCTCTTCTATGTAGAAGTAGACACTGGCATTTTTCCTATCTTATCTTGGTCAGCCTTCAAACAGCAGTTCTGGGCTCAGTTCTTTCCAGTCAATATGGAGGCAGATACTACTAATATCTTAGAGAGGTCCTTCTACTATCAAAATAACCAGATGGTGGAGAACTATTTGGACTCCTTCTAGGCTCTAGTTTCTAATGCTAGCTACATAGACTCTTGCACCCTGGTTATCAAATTCTAGAAAGGACTGCAATCTAAAATCTAAAATCAGATTACTACTATGCTTGTAGGATGCCCCAGAGATACAGACCTGGAGGCTTAGTACAAGATAGCCCAAAGAATTAACCAAACTTGGCTAGCCAATAAAGCCTTCCAGTTGAACCAAAGGCAGCTACTCCTCTAGTCTATACCTACTTGTCCTCCACCTCTGTTGGTTATTCACTCTTCTCCCTCAGTTGTTTATCCCCTGTTCACACCTGCTCCTCTTCCACCTGCCAAGCCCTCTCCAGCCTCTTCAGCTCTATCAATGGCAATGGACATGGATATTACCCAAAAAACCCAGTAGCTGCCTCCAAAGGGCTGCTATCACTGTAAAGACACTAACTACTTGGTCAGAGACTGCCCTCACTACCTGGATATGAAGCAGTTAATGATAGAGCAATAGAAGGAACTAATAGAAGATCTACTAGCATTGAGGGATTCTGTTTCCAAGAAAGAAGAGCCTCTAGTAGAGGAGGATTTTGTGTAGAGTGGCTAGTAAAGAGTACACCCCAGTCACTCTCTCTAAATAGGTTTAGTGTACTTGTTGTAGAAGAAAGTAATACAAGTGTAGATAAACCTACAGATGTACCCCTATTGTGTGACTCAAGTCAAGTTGACTCAGCAGCTAAGTCTTTGAGGGTTACAAAGAGAACTTAATAGGGTTTTCAATCAATTGTACTACCTACTTATACAAGTATGCTATTTGCCCTTATTTACATTGATGGTATTCTACAACCAGCCAAGAGGCTGCCAGTTCAATTCTCTTGTCCATCATTCTATAAATAGATCTTCCTTGGTCATAGTCAAGGTGACTCATGACAACCCCTCTCTTTCTCCAATCCTAGTGCCAAAACTCCCATCTAGAGACCAAAATAAAAAAGGAAACTGCCCAAGCAACTCTTCACTAGTGTCTTGGACACTTGTAGAATGTCTCTTATCTTATCTGTTAAGCTCCTCATAACTAATACTAATGAAGTCCACTTCATCAAAGCTCTCCTAGACTGTGGAGCAACTGGTAGCTTCATTGACAAGGACTTTGTCTATTCCAAGAGAATCAACACTCAGAGTATTTCCTACCCTATCCCAGTATTTAATGTAGATAGGTTCCCCAACAAGACAGACTAGATCTTGGAAGTCATAGACATTGTCCTTTGGTACAATTCTCACTCAGAACAGATGCTTCTTGTAGTCTCCAGCTTAGGAAGACAGAATCACATACTTGGTTACTCCTGGCTCAAAGACTACAATCCAGAGGTTAACTGGCAGAAAGGAGAAATACTCATAACCCAGTACCTATGATATTGTCAAGGCAGCCTTTTTAGGCAAAATACATAACACTTGTTACAAGAACTATACTATAACACAACTTGAGAAGCAAATAGGACTTCCCAGATATAGCCACTAGATACCTAGCCTTGGACTCATATACACCACTTGAATAGCAGAATAGTGGCTATAACCACTACTATACCAATCTCATAGGGCCTGTCCAGCCATTCTATATTAGACACAACCTAGATCTTCCCTCTAGAAGTACTCTCAAGGGCAACTAGAATCTTAGAAAGACTAGTTTCCCCTAGTAGAATAATGTTATAACTTAGTAGCTATCTTACTTGATGGATTAGAGTTTAGAGTTACTATCAGATCTCAGTGATCACTTTTAATGGCCACTATAAATAGAAACACCAGAACAGTCCTCTTGAAGGCAATGCCATTTGGATATCTAGGAGGGAGGGGATGCCCAGAATTAAGGAGGAAGGTCAGGAGTATTGAAAAATTGGATAGAGAAATCAAGGAAGCTAGAATTGAGGAAATCAACAAAGACACTGGACTCAAGAGCAGGTCACTCACACTTACTTTGAGGTATCTTGAGCTATGCCAGAAGATTAGATTCAACAGGTAGACATAAGGGAAGGCTAGATAGGAGGATTAGAGGGATAGAAAGTATTGGTTATATGATTGGGAGGAGATCTTGCCTTATCATTCCACTCCCTGCCATAATGGGCCATTGGAATGTTTCTTTTGTTTTCTTATTTGTTGACTTAACAATTTGTAATCCTAATATATACTCTAGTAGTGCAGAGGGGCCTAACAACAAGTTACTCCCATTATTTCTCTTTCTCTGTTACTCTAGAGCTCTACCGCTATTTTTGAGCAACTGAGTTTTCTTCTTGCTTTTCTTTATAAAAAACCTATACAAAACATCTCTCAAGGGGATATCTCACTTTGAGGAGGACTTGGGCATGTGCTCAACTAGGAGTTTAACTGCTCACTATATGTTTTTTAAGTAGGTTTCCAACTGTATAGTCAATTGAAACAGAGTTTACATGAGGGTATGGGAGTTCTAGGTAGTACTGCTGTATTAATGGTAAGCCAGGCTGCTAAACTAAATTGAGAAGGGTAGTATTATGATGCAAGACAAATGCATACCTTTGAGATCCACAATCTACTTTATGACAGCAAAGAAGCTCAACTATCATCAAGCTTGCTGGTCTTCTTACCTTGCTCATTTTGACTTCACTCTCTACCATCACCCTGGACAATCTATGGGAAAGCCTGATGCCCTGTTCTGAAGGCCCAACCATAGAACTGGAGCTAGCAATAACAAAGACATCATACTCCTCTAACTGGAATTCTTTACCATCTGAGCACTTGAAGAAGTTGAACTCACTGGGGTTGAACAAAAGGTGCTTGTTATGAGCCATCTTGGCCATAATAACTTTTTATTTCTTTAATCCTTTATCTTTTACTTTTCTTTTCTTTTAATTAGATAACAGGGGAGTCACATGATCAGGATCACATAACCTGTCACATTTATCACAATCCGTCACATCATGTGACAAACCAGTCACAAGATCAGTCATGTCACACAGGTCACATATCAAGGAACATTCTAGTAGATTCCATTAGATCATCAGTAGGTTAGGGTTAGTAGTACAGACCATGTGTAAAAAGTATAAGTAATAGCCCAAATCTAAGGGGAACTCTGTTGAGTTCTCTTTGTTCATCCCAAATAAAAGACAACTCAGTCCTAGGGTTAGCTCAACCCAATGGTCACACTACAGTACTCTCCAATATCTGATATGGTAATAGAGACAGAGACTTGGAGGAGCTGGTCACAAAGGCTGCTCTGGAACTGTAACAGTTTGCTAATAGATCACTATACTTGTTGGAATGGTCAAACATAAATAGCCTCCTATAAGGGGACTACACTAAGTTACACTCCTAACATACTAGTGGTAGTCCACTGGAGTGATCCTAAACTAATTAAATGATAATTACCTAACATTTAATTAGTTGCTTACTCCTGCATTCCTGACCCTGACCCTTAGGATGTTCCATAGCTAAGAGGACTTGTATATATAGTGTAGAGTACCCTTCTAGGAGCCTCATCCTATTCTCTGAGGATTCTCCTGGAAGATAAGTTGTAATATACTCCAGAGTATAATTATAGACTGAGGATTCTCCTGGAAGTTCCACTCTGGTTGCCCTCATAGCAGAATAGGATCTCTTGAATGGAGCCTTGGAAAAATACAGTAGATAGCCTCTACCTGGTCACCCTCTACTACCTATACCTAATCCTCCATGCCCCACTCTATGCAGATGTTGTATGTGGACACTCCCCAGAATATAGCTGATGCCCTGGCTTATCTGCAGTATCACCTGCATGAAGTCACCAAGAGACAGAATAACTTGGAAAACAACATTAACAATGCTCTCTCTGCTCTGACCACTTAGCTACAACAACTTATATAGCTAGTATCAAACTCCTCTCCCTAACCTCCAGCTCCAGTGGCAAACTCTCCACTGCCTCCTGTATGCTGTACACATACCTGGCCCTGGAACAATTTAGTTACAAAGAGAAAAAAGCTCTGTGGGCCCTTATCTTCTTCAAAAGCAGTTATGCAACAAAGTGGTCTGGAAATCTATTTTACCAAGAAGCAAATACCAGATTCTTTTCAATCTAAACCTGGGCTGACTTTGAAGCTCAGTTCAAGGTACAGTTCTTTCTGGTGAATGTGGAAGTAGATGTAGTCAACATCCTGGAAGGGACCTCCTACCACCAGAGAACTTAGACAGTAGATAATTACCTAGACAATTTCTAGTCTTTGGTCTCTGATGCAGACTATACTGACCCCTAGACCCTTATAGTCAAATTCTGCCAAGAACTGAGGATTGGTATCCAGAATTAGATCATAACTATGCCTTATAGATGCCCCTCAGATATAGACCCAAAAGCTTGGTATTGAGCTGTCTGGAGGATTGATCAAGCATACCTCACCAACAAGGCCTTTCAGTTGACTCAGCACAGCACCCTGTCACAAAAAAGTGATTACTAAATAGTGATATGGAGGTATAACAAAATACCTATTCAAAGAACTACATAAATAACTGGACCCTCATTAGCAAGTAGTCTTGCTAATGTCGCCCTTTTGGTATAGTAGTAAACCATATAGTATATGACTACTGGTCCATAGTACAACTGTGACAGTTACTATCACAAATGGCCACTTACTGATTTGTGATTGCTTGATTTGATAATCAAAGTGTTCAAAAAAGTGAAGTTAGACAAGCAGCAAAAGATGTTGTTAAGTCTGAGGTTTATCCTCAAACATACAGTTCTTAAATACATGATTGTAGTGGTCTGTGTACCAGAACAGCCTACCACATGATCACTATCTATTGTTCTACATATAGAAGTGCTATTGTTCTTGAAATAGAGATAATCTAACTATCTTAGGGCAGTCCTTTGTTCTATTCAAGGACAGATGATAATCTATGGATAAAGATCAGTTGTCATATACAAACATTGAGGATCTTGTATCTCTATGGGATCTTATCGCCTTGGGATCTATTTATAACTGAAAGAGGTGCATTGAAGAGAGCTTCACAATAGTCATTGAAGCAAACAATTATGTTAAGCAGTTCCTGAGATATCAGTGATTTAGTGTCTGGTGACTTGGTGATCACTGACTGATCTGCTGATAACTCGGTGAATACTGATTACTTTGAAATGTTTTTTGTACCATTTGAAAGGTCTTCTTAAGGGCTTTTGGTGGACATTTAGATTGTTGAAATTGGTCAAGTATTCCTGGAGTTATGGTCCAAATAAAGTTTGTGACATACCCCCTCTGTCCTAGTTAGAGCTTCTCTGTCATGGCCCTCTCCCCTCTCAGTGGTCTGGACCCCCCAGTTGTTACTTCCCCTTCAATTCTAAAGCCAACACCCCTTTCTTCTTCCATAGATGTCCTTATGGACATAGGTGCTGCCAGAAGACCAAAACCCTTACCTCTGTGAGAATGCTACTGGTATAGGGATATGAATCACCTAGTCAAGAACTACCCCCATTGCCTTGATATAAGACAGCTATCATCTGAACAACATAAGGAACTCATGGAGGACCTCTTGGCAATGCACAATATACAAGAAGTGAAGGCCCAAGAAGTCAGAAAAGACAAGGATTTTGTAGAATGCGACTGGTGACAAATGTACCCTGGCTGCTAGTAAATAGATTTACTGTACTCAAAATAGAGACTAATACAGATAACAGTGAACCTATAGATATACCTCCTTCCTCTATCCCTAAGTACAATCCTTCTCCTCAGAGACCAAAGTGGGAAAAAAGACTGTCTATCTAGCTTTTTGCTAGTGCATTGGATGCACATAGAACCTCCCTGCAACTCACTGTAGAACTGAGTACCATAGATACAGGTGAGCTCCACTCCATGGAGGCTCTCCTAAACAGCAGAGCTATAGAAAGTTTTATAGACCAAGGCTTTATCTGCTCCAAGGGACTTAACACCTGGACAATCTTGTACTCTATCCCTGTCTTCAATGTAGACGGCTCCCCAAATGAAGTGGATGAAATCTCTAAAGTGGTAGACATTCTCTTGTGGTATAGCAGCCACTCAGAGAGGGTACTACTTGCTATCTTGGGCCTTGGAAAGCAAGATCTAATCTTGGGGTACAACTAGCTGAAGGACCATAATCCAAAGATTAACTGGGAAACTGGTAAGGTTGAAATGACATGCTGCCCTCCATACTGTAAAGGTGGTCGTGCTCTATACAAGGAACAGAACTGGTAGAGGAAAGTAGAGCTCTGCATCTCCAATTTGTACAGAGGCAGACCTCCTCCCTTACTCCTAGAAGATGACATAGATAAGCTCTCTCCTTCTAGCACTGATAGTAGAAACTGGGAACCTAGAGACTGCTTGTTCATAATGTGAATACTTCCAGAACCTACAGCTGCTGACCTCTGAGCTACTACTACCAACTTCCAGCACCTGGTAGAAGAAGCCTGACATAGCACAGAGAGCCAAAACTCCACCACCAACCTACTGGAGTATATTCAAGGGTTTGAAACCATCTTCACCAAAGACAGCTTCAATGTCCTTCTGGAGCATCACCATTGGAACCACACTATTGAGTTAATTCCAGGGTCAGAACCCAAGTTGTCAAAGGTATATCCTTTGTCCCCAGTAGAGAAAACTAAGCTAGATGCATTCCTGGAAGAAAACCTGCATACTAGTTGTATCTGCCCTTCTAAGTTACCCATGGTCACTCCGGTTTTCTTTATCAAAAAAAAGGATGGTTCCCTCTGGTTGGTACAAGACTATTGCACTCTGAACTCTATAATGGTCAAAAATTGGTATTTACTTCCCCTCATCTCCAAGCTTGTCTCCCAGCTCTATGGAGCTAAGTATTTCACCAAGCTAGATGTCCACTAGGAATTCAACAATATGTGTATCAAACCTGGAGATAAATGGAAGGCTATTTTCTAGACAAACTGCAGACTCTTTGAGCCTCTAGTAATGTTCTTTGGGATGACTAACAGTCTAGCTACCTTTCAGACCATGATAAACAATATCTTCTGGGATTTAATTGTGGAAGGGATCATGGCCATGTACTTGGATAACATTCTCATCTTCACTAGAATAGTAGAGGAGCATACTTGGGCTGTCTGGAGAGTATTAGAGATTCTCACTGAGCATAAGCTGTTTCTCTGCCCAGAGAAGTACAAGTTCCAGAAGATGAGGATCAAGTATCTAGGCCTGATAATCTCAGAGAACAAAGTGTCTATAGATCCTGTCAAGGTATCTAGAGTCCAAGAGTGGCCCACTCTGGAAAATTAAACCAACATACTAGCCTTCTTGGGGTTCACCAACTTCTACCACTAGTTCATCTGTGATTTCTCTGTAATAGACTATCCTCTTTTCAACCTTACAAGGTCTGACATGCCCTGGTTCTGGAACAATAAAGAACATGGAGCCTTTGAGGCACTCAAAGCAGCAGTCACTAGTGATCCAGTTCTTGTATTACCCCCAAGATCTAGAGCCCTTCTGTATTGAGGCTGATAGATCAGATTTTGCCACTGGAGTGGTCCTCTCCCAACAACTCTCTAGAGACAAAAAATGGCATCCTGTTATGTTCTACAGCAAATCTCTATCCCTGGTGGAATGGAACTATGAGATCCATGATAAGAAGATGTTGGCTATCATTCATGTACTGGAGGAGTGGAGACACTTTCTAGAAGGAGCAAAGCACCTGGTGGAGATATAAACTGACTACAAGAACTTAGAGTACTTTATGATGGCCAAGAAACTTAACCATTGTCAAGCCCATTGGTCCCTCTACTTGACTCATTTTGACTTCACACTTATCTACTGCCCTTGTCATAACTTGGCAAAATGGCTAAGTCACTATTTATATTTCTTTTCTTTTCTTTTTCTTTTCTCTTTTCATTTGGACTTACTATAAGAAAAGAGTATGGGAAAGTGTTACATAACAAATGTTACAAGGGTCATGTCACATGATGATGTCACATAATGAATGTAGGAAAGTAGTACACAGACCATGTAGTAGTTGTATAAGTAGTATACAGAATCTAATGGAGACTCTATTGAGTTCTCCTTGTCAACTCAGACTTGGAGTGTGATTAAGTTATCTCAGGCTAAGTTGCTACAGCCCTGGCCATTCCATGGGGAAGCCAGATACACTCTTACAGAGACTGGACCATAGTACAGGGACTTCTGATAATAAAGATATCACTTTTCTCTATCCAGAGATGTTCACTGTTTGGGCCTTGGAAGGTATCCCTAGGCAAGTAGTCTCAGACAGAAGTCCACAGTTTGTTGTACTCTTCACTCAGGAACTCTACAGGCTTCTTGGAATAAGGTTGGCCTCCTCTACCACCTGGCATCCACAGATGAATAGATAAATGGAATATGTCAACCAGGAGCTGGACCAATACCTTTGTGTCTTCATAAACAAATGACAGGATGACTGGTATAACCTTCTCCCAATGGTAGAGTTCCAGCACAACAACCACATCCACTCCTCTACCCAACAGTCTCTATTCCTACTAGACATCAGAAGGATCCCCCATATGGGATTTGAACCATAACAGCACCCTTCTAGCCTGGAAACTGTTAACAAGTTCATAGAAAGAATGAGGACCACTGCTGAAGAAGCTAAATCTATAAGAGGACTATACTAAGTCATACTCCTGATGCACTAGTGGTAGCCCACCAAAGTGACCCTGCACTAATTAAATAATAATTACATAACATTTAATTAGTTGCCTACTCCTGCATTCCTGACCCTGACCCTTAGGATGTTCCATAGCTAGGGGGACTTGTATATATAGTATAGAATACCCTTCCAGGAGCTTTATTCTATTCTCTGAAGATTCTCTTGGAAGCTAAGTTGTAACATACTCTGGAGTATAATTATAGTATCACAAATGACCACTTACTGATTTGTGATTTGCTGATTTGGTAATCAAAAGGATTAAAAAAGTAAAGTTAGACAAGCAGCAAAAGATGTTGTTAAGTCTAAGGTTTATTCTCAAACATACAGTCCTTAAATACATAATTGTAGTGGTCTGTGTACCAGAACAGCCTACTATATGATCACTATCTATTGTTCTACATATAGAAGTAATATTGCTCTTGAAATAGAGATAATATAACCATATTAGAGCAGTCCTTTGTTCTATTCAAGAACAGATAATAATCTATAGATAATAGATCAGTGTCATGTATAAACATTGAAGACCTTGTATCTCCATGGAATATTATTGCCTTGGGGTCTATTTATGGCCAAAAGAAGTGCATTGAAGAGAGCTTCATGATGGTTGTTGAAGCAAACAATTTTGTCAAGTGGTTCCCAAGATATCAGCAATTTAGTCTTTGGTGACTTGGTGATCACCAGCTGATCTGCTGATAACTTGGTGAATACTGATTGCCTTGAGATGTTTTTGGTACCATTTGAAAGGTCTTCTTAAGGGCTTTCAGTGGCCATTTAGATTGTTGAAATTGGTCAAGTATTCCCAGAGTTATGGTCTAAATGAAGTTTGTGATATATAGACTGAGGATTCTCCTGGAAGCTCCACTCCAGTCACCCTCACACTTTGAGCCAAGGCAATAACCATCTGGACTAGAAACTATCAACAAGTTTATATAGCAGATAAGGGCAGCCATTGAACAAGCAAAGTCTATAATCTGAAAGGCACAAGAAGACATGGCCCACTACTACAACCAGAGGAGAACCCCTACCCCTGTGTTTAACTCCAGAGACAGAGTATTCCTAGACACATCACATATTAAGACCATATGCCCCTCTACCAAACTGTTACACTGGAGACTCAGACCTTTCATAGTAGAATAACAAGTAGGACCCCTGGCATATAGACTAAAGCTATCTTTTATGATGAAGAGACTCCACCCTGTGTTCAATGTAGTGAAACTCTCTACCACTCTGACTAACCCAATTTTAGGACAGAGACTGTACTTCACACTGATGGGAAAATATAATAACAAGGATAAATAGGTCAGGTCAGAGAGGTAAAATCTCCAAGCTATATCACAGTTGTATGCAATCAAGTAGGCACTGGAGAGGTAAATCAAATAATAAAGAGCTTATAAAGATCAATACAAGAGGAACCAATAGAAAACTAGAAGATAAAATGTTTTTAGTATCCTCTTAAGAGCACTCTTACCAATTTTGGATCTTAAAGGCATACACATATTCATCTTGTACTATAACACTACTCTTCTCAGTCTAGTCTAGTAGCCTAGCTTGCTGTTGATACAGCAATACTGCCTAGAACTCCTATGCCCTTGTGTAGGCTCTACTTCAACTGACCATACAGTTGGAAACCTATTCCAAAAACACATAGCGAGTGGTTAAACTCCTAGTCAAGTAAATGTCCAAGTCTTTCTCAAAGTCAAGTATCCCTCAAGGGAAGTTTTATAGAGTTTACAAAGAAAGAAAAGCAGAAATAAATCTCAAATCACTTTAAGTAGCCTTTTAGCTCTAGAGCAACAGAGGGTGAGATAGTAGGGGTAATTCATATTGTGCCACTCTATGCTACTAGAGTATTTTATTAGGATTACAAATCACAGATACAACAAAAGAAAAGAATAAAAGAAAACCTCTAAATTCCCAAAGATGGTAAGAGTAGAATAATAAGAAAAAGTCTTATCCAATCACATAGCCATCCCTTCCCATCTCCCTAGTCCTGTTCCTAGTATCTTTCTCTAGTTTGTATAACTACTATGAGCCTCTTGGTGGTCCATGAAGAGCAGAGTTAGATATGAGTCTGACTGCTCTCAAGCACAATGTCTTTATCTACCTCCTCTTCTACCTCTTCAATCAACTTCTCTTGTCCATACTTCTACTCTTCCTACTTCCATAATCATACTTCTTTTCTCCAAATCTTCTTTTAGTATATCTGCAATATCCTCTCAAGAGGTCATCCTTTCCAATTCTATTTATAGGTAGCCATCAAGAATGATGACCCTGATCTAATACTAACCTTACTCTTTCTAAGGGTTAATGGTTGCTGAGACATGACATCATTCTAATAGAAAGTAAGCACCTTAAGGTTCTGTTTGCTCTTGAGAGCACTTCTAGAGGAGAGTTCTGTTATAGATATATTATAAATTTCTCTAGGCTACTCCTATGAGGTTTAGATAGTGGTGGTCACAGCTATTACTCTGCTACTCAAGTGGTATACATAAGTCCATGACTGGATATCTAATAGTTATATTTGGGGAGTTAAACTCACTTTTTGAGCTGAATTATAGTATAGTTTTGTGACAAATATCATGAATATTGCCTAAAAAGACTGCCTAGTATGACACTACCTCCACCAGTTATAGTAAATGAAGAGGAAGAGTAGAAAGTAGAAAAGATACTCAACAGTCATTGATACTAGAGAAGGTTTCAATTCCTGGTCAAGTAGAAGAGATATAGCAGAGAGCACAACTTTTGGGAATCTGTTTCCAATGTTTCAGTATCCAACTTAGTAGTGAAGTTCCACCACAAGTATCTGACAGCCCTGAGACATATCTATAGAATAGATTTTGATGCTATCTTCCGATTTGGACCTATTGCTTTAAGACATAGCAATTCTGAAAGGGGGGTGAATGTTGTCAAGCCTAGATGTACCAGTGTTAATTAATTCCAGCTTTGATACTCTCAAGGCCAAGCTTTACTCCAAAAGAAGAACTGATGAATTTTAGAAGAGAGAATTCTGTTATGGAGATTATCTGGATACTAGGTTGAGAACAAGCTAGGGAATTAATACTCATAATTCTACTTATAATTATAATCCATGGAATGATTATGTCAGCCATGACAGTATAAAGGTGGGTGGCTGTACTTGGTGTCAAAATCATGACAAATATAAGAGGACTGCACCAAAGTCCACTCTTAACATACCAGTAACAATAAGCTAGAGTAACTCTGACAGCTAATTAAACTATTACTCCAGGTTTAATTAGCTACCTCCTCCTGAACTCCTATCCCTGACAGCTGAGACATCTGTAACTAGGGAACTGATATATATAATATAGATTTTCCTCCAGGAGCCTCATTCTATTCTCTAAGGTTTCTTCTAGAGATGAGTTGTAACTCTAGACCCTACTTATAAACTGAGGTTTCTTCTGGATCACTCCATTCTGGTTGCCCTTCCATATTCTTTCTCTTTTTCCTATATACTTTTCAACTCAGACTTTGGATCTCTTGCTCAGTATCTGATGATGTCTCCTTACCTCCAAAATCAACAATCAATTGTGATAGGGGATCAGGGTGCAATACATATGTTGAAGCCAAGATTGTTCCAACACTGTAATCTCCAAACTCCTGCTCCTTGGTTAATATATCTCAGAGTATATATATACTTCATTCCTCTCATTAGCTAGTACTCCTACTCCTTTATCTATGCTATCTCGGAGCTACACTATTAGCTAACTCTACTTTGCTCCACATCCCTGACAATTACTACTACTGGACTGTTTATTCTACACAGAACAATTTTGCTGTCTCTAAGCTACTATCATAATTC
>Ga0154004_1000103_pt1 | contig 20334 bp, 23 predicted proteins | sample TSFL088MetaG_FD_104727 | JGI IMG/M metagenome (GOLD analysis project Ga0154004, IMG submission 104727) | Attine ant fungus gardens microbial communities from Florida, USA - TSFL088 MetaG | ecosystem: Host-associated > Fungi > Mycelium > Unclassified | place: USA: Florida, Lake Talquin State... | reverse complement strand
TTCACGCAGATCAGCGCAATTTATGGAAAAAGGCGCCCATGATTATATGGCTGAGAACCAGTATCAGGCGGATACGCAGAAGGTTATGCGCCGTATCCGCGAAAAAGGCGGACGTATAAGCGGACGGGATTTACTTCGTTCATTGCAAAATACGATCAGAACAAGAGACCTGAAGGAAATTCTTGACAGTCTCTGTCAGGCTGAAAAAATACAGCGAGAAGATATAAAAACAAAAGGACGCTCGTCATTTATTTATAAAATCATTAAATAATCCATGATTTTATCAAATCAGATCATCAACAGAAACATTGAGAGCTTTCGCAATATTTTTATAAGTGGAAATAGCGCCGTCCCTTTTACCCGTTTCCATTTGTGATAAATAAGACGGGCTTATTCCTGCCTGTTCACTCAGAGACCGGGCGGATAATCCACGATATTCACGCCATACTTTTACAGGACTTTCACCTGCAATCAGACGATTTGCTATTTCGGACGGAATAAATTCCTCTTCTCCTTGATCCAGTTTTTCCCAAAACATGCGAATAGCATTTTCATCTGCACGCTCTTCCAGGACATCAAGGATTCTATTAAATTCGTCTTCGGGAAGCACAACAAGGTTTTTGCCGCCTGCTATAGCTATTTTTTGAACGTTCATTTTCATACTCCTCAATAAATACTGCCGCGTGGGGCAATCTTGAAAATATAGATAACTTCTGCATCACGAAAAATAACGCGCCAGTCGCCAATACGTAGCCTGTAATATCCTTTAAATTCTTCACCCTGCATTGTTTTGATATTATTTGCTAGCGTGGCAGGGTCAACTGCGTATTGCTCAATCTTGCTCACTACGCGCCTGGAATTGTTTGCAGGCATATTCCGCAGGGCCTTAATGGCTTGTTTGCTGTAAGTTATCTTTTTCATATAAAATATATGAGCTAATAGCTAACTTAAGTCAAGATAATTTTTAATCCCTGAAAAATCTTTTGTCACTAAACTTTTGTCACCTGAAATACTTTTGTCACTTTTGTCACCAATATATTAGAAAAATCTTAAGTGACAAAACTGACAAAAGTGACAGTATAAGTGACAAAAGTTTATTAAAATATATATATAAATCAATATATTATACCTTTTGTCACTTTTGTCACCAAGAACGCAAAATATGAATTTTTGGGAGGACTTAGGGGGGGGTGTATATATAACGCGTGCCAAAAGTGCCAAACGTCATTTTGGCTGGCGGCATGAATTTTTTCCCCTTGCCCGTTCCAGCCGGATTGCTTATATTTGAAACCGTTCTGTTGCTGCTTTGACCGTGTTCGCCAGACAAAAGGAAAAAGCAGGATGATACATCGGCAGGAAAATGCGGAGATTGATTTTCTCCGCGAGGAAAACCGGCAACTGAAGGAAGCGATTGCTGCATCCTGGCCGTTACCGTTGCAATGGCGCCTGTCTGTCAGGCAGGTGCGCGCTGTCCAGACGTTGTTATCCGCCGATACGATCTGCTGGGAGCGTCTTGCTCTTGCTGCTTATGGCAGTGACTATCCCCCAAAAAATGCAATAAATGCGTTTATCTTTGTTCTGCGCCGCAAGATGCAGCCTTTTGGCATGCATATCACCAGTTTGCGGCAGTTTGGCTATGCGCTGGAGGATCGTAAAAAGTGGATTATCGATCTTGAGCCAAATAATAAAAAAAGAATAAACGGCAGGTAAAAAACGGGCAGAAAATAAAAACAGCAGAGTAATTGCGACAGACAGTATGCCGGATAACGACTACCAGCCCTGCAAACGCGGCCGCAAGCCCATGACAGCCGAGCAGCGCATTGCAGCAGCAGAGCGCAAGAGACAGCGTGAGCGCGAGCGTTACCGCAATGGCACGCGCAGGACTAGACAGGCTGACAGCATGGCCAAGTCAATTGCATCTGGTTTGGACAGCGAGCGGATACAGGCAGGGATTGGCAGGGTTGCCGGTAATGGCAAATGGGAGAACGTTCTGCATCATGTCTCCAATGATCGTGATCTTGGCCGTATTGCGGCGGCTGTAGAGCATCGGGGCACCTCAGATCAGATTTTGCCGGACGCAGACAGGCGAGCGGTCTACAAACGACTGATTGCAATCGGCATGGTTGAGCCATACGACTATGCCGACAAGGATGGCCGCGCACTCAAACTGCATGAGCTGTCGCCTGTCGCCCGCCAGGCGGCTCAGATGGTGCGCGATGGTGACATGATAATAGTTGAGCCACCCAGTCAGAAAATGCAGCTTGAGGCTATCAAGTTGCTGGGGCAGACGCTGGCGCTTAAGGATATTGCCAGCATGACGGCTGAGATTGTGGCTGGTAAAATGGTGGTTGCTGTGCAGGATAGCATCAGGCAGCCAGGGTCTCAGGCGATCATTGATGCGGATATGGCTGAGCATGTACCGGATAGTCAGGGCGAGCCGGTCACGGATGGTTATGAGGACTTGTAATGCAGGTTGATATATCCGTCTCTCCGGTTTTCAAGCCATTTTTTAACCCGCACTATGACTGTGTGGACAAGTGGTATCTGTACGGTGGCCGGGATTTCGGCAAATCGGTTCACGTGTCTATCAAACAGCTTATGGTCGCAATTGATCGCTCTATGCAGCTCAAGACCGGACGGATACTGGCATGCCGGTCAACCCAGAAAAATATTGAGAACAGCGTGTTGGCAGAGCTTAAAAATGCCGCCCTTCTCTATCCGCAACTGGCCGCAAGGTTTCAGATCGGTCAGAAGTATTTGCGCACCAGGGATGGTTGCATCTCTTTTGCATTTGAGGGTACAAATATCAATCCTATCGGTCTCAAAGGTGTGTCCGGTGTGTTTTTCGGGATGGTCGATGAGGCTGATGCCATGACACAGCAGGCCATTGAGTTTTTTGAGCCAACGGTGCGCGCTGAAGACGGCAAGATTGTCTACTGCTTTAACCCAACAACGCAATCCACGCCGCTTGCCAAGCAGTTTTTGCGTGAGATTGACGGCGCATGCGGCCGGACAGCCGAGCAAAACCTTTATCGGTCTTTTGTGGATTTTAAGCGCCGCATTGGCGTGATTTTCGGGACGTACAAGGACAATCATTATTTGTCTGTCGCTTCATCCCGCCGCATTTTGCGTGCCCGGGATACAATGGATGCGGGGGATTTTGCCAGTATATACGGCGGGCGCTTTGTCAATACGGCCAAGGGGGCTTATTATGGCCGCAGGTTGGCGGAAGCTTATGAGGCAGGCAGGATATGCCGGTTATCGCACAATCCCAATCTCCCGACCTACGCTGTTTGGGATTTGGGAATGAACGACATGACTGTGTCCGTCATATTCCAGGTGGCCCGCGATCCCGTTACCAACATGGATCGGGTATTGATCGTTGATACCTTGTTCGGAAATGGCCAGCCAATAGATTTTTATGGCGAGCAGATGCAGTCGCGCGGTTACGGGATGGCGAAATGCTACCTGCCACACGATGGGGCTGCCATGCGCGGATATACGACAACAGAGACGGCAGAGACTGTGCTGCGCAGCATGAACTTTTCAACGCAGGTCATTCCGAACCAGGGCAAGGCGGCTGCCATGAAGCGTATCATCCGGCTGCGCACTGATTTCCCGTCGATCTGGTTTGATCAGGATAGCGAGGGCGTCAGGTTCTTACTTGAGAGCCTGAGTAAGTATGCGCCGAAGATTATCAACGAGATAGCGACGGATACGCCAGACCATGCATGGTCAGATGCCTGCGATGCAGCAGGGCTGATTCCTTATGTCCTTGAGAGCGAATATTCTTATAATAAACATCGGCTAAAAGATTACGACAGTGAACCGTATTTTACTCGTAGTCCTATGGCCTTTTGATGAAAATCATACAGACAGATCAAGGGTTTGACACCCTTAAAAAGCTTTTTCAGAAGGATTATCAGAATTCCTTGCGCTTTGCGAAGGAAGCCAGGGAAGATTATGCTTTTTATGAAGGCGAACAGTGGACAGAGGACGAAAAGCAGCAGCTTGATACCGAAGACAAGCCACGGCTTGTGCTTAATCTTGCCATGAGGAACATTAATGCAATCCTCGGTGCTGAAATCAGCAACAAACGGCGTATTGTTTATAATCCGCGTACGACAGACAGGAATATCAAGGGTGATGTTGCTACTGCCGCTGCTGAATGGTTTCAGGATGAAGCAGATAGTGACAGCGTTAACTCGGATGCTTTTGCTGACGCCATGATTACCGGACTGGGGGTTGTGGATGTCTCCCTTGATTTTGACAGGGTGGATATCGGCGCGCCTTTCATGGAAACAATCAGCTCGACGGAAATCATCATTGACCGGAACGCAAAAAAGCCAAATGCTATTGATGCAAAGAGGGCCTTTCGCATTCACCGGCTGACTCGTGAAGCGGCGCAGGCCATGTTTCCCGAAGCAGATAACGCTGATCTGAATTTCAGCGGTGAAGATATTTCTGTATCAATAGATGAATTTACCGCAAACGAAACAGAGCAGATCAGGGGAAGCCTTCCCAATGAGGAAGACTATTTCGGCAAAGTTTACGAGCTGGAGAGCGACTATGTTTTTATCGTTGAAGCGCGCTGGATTGAGGACGGTGAAGATTATTACCTGACAAAAAACTGGAAGGTGATTGAAAAGGCGGACTATGATGCCCTTCCCGTCAAGCCGTCTGCGGCAAAAATGCGCCGCAGGGTGACACGGCGCGCATGGATGGGGGCCAGGTTCCTGAAAGATTTCGACAAGCCTTTGTGTGAAGATGGCTCGCTTGGGTGGCTGTTTATCACTTGCTATTACAGCAAGACTGATAACCGGTATTTTGGCCTTATCCGCAACATCCGTGATCCGCAGCGCATGGTGAACCGGTATTACAGCCAGTCCATTTATACGATGGACAAGGCATCAAAGGGCGGCCTGCTTGCAGAAGACGGCGCATTCGAGAATATAAATGAAGCTGAAAGGCTGTGGAGCAGCTCGTCAAATATTATCCGTTTGAAGGCGAACGGTATAAACAGGATTCATCCCAAGCCTGTCGGAGTAATCCCCGATGGGCTGAAAGAGCTTTTTCAAGTGTCGATGGACGGAATCGGGCAGGTTCTTGGGATCAGCCAGGAATTTCTTGGAACGCGCGAAGCAAACCAGCCGAACGTGCTTGAAAATACGCGCAAGCAGTCAACACTCAATGTGCTGGCGATACTCTACAACAATCTGTCACGCTACAGAAAAGAGCTTGGTAAGGCCATTCTTTATATTTTGCAGAAATATGTTCCTGATGGCACACTGATGCGCATCAGTGCAATCGAGGGCATGAAGTACGTTAAATTTTTGCAGAAAGACGTATTGCAGGAATATGATCTTGTCATTGATGAGGCCCCGAATACTGTAAATGAGAAAGAGAAGGTTCTTGCTTATTTACAGCAGTCCGTAGCGTTAGCTGTGCAGTGGCAGCAGGCCGGATTGCCGCTTGACACCATATTCACAGCCCTTGAATACACGCCTTTGCCGCAAACATTGCTGGATAAAATCCGTGAGCAGATTGAAGCGCAAACGAAACAGCAGCAGCAACAGCCCCCGCAAATCCCGCCCGACATACAGCTTAAGCAAGCAGAATTGCAGCAAAAGGGACGGGAGGCGCAGGTAAAGGCTCAGTTGGAGGAAAAGAAAATAGAAAAAGATTTACAGGTGGCGCAGATGGATGCTGCAACTCAGCAGCGGATTGAAAAGATGAAACATGATGCGTTTTATGGAGAAGATATATGAATGAAGATCAACAGCCTGTGACGATAGAAGAGCTGGCAGACATTGTGCGCCAGCTGATGGGTGTTGTAGGCTCCCATAACGATTTTATAACCGGCGCAACAAATGAGAAACGTGTGAAAGGCGCGATGAAGCGCGCTTACGGTTCTGCGAATGACGAGGACAGGCGCAATCTTGGCCCTGCCCTTGATTATCTGTCAAATAAAAACCGCGAGCATTTTTCCGGCCGCGGGTTTGATACTGACTATGCGGACGACAATTTTGACCGGGAATTCCAGGACCTGGCAATACGGGCCATTGATGCAGGCGCAAATCCGCTGGCGGCTGTTATGGCCGCCGCGCGGCAGTATGGTTTTAAGCCGGAAGAGGCTCAGGCTGTAGCCGTAGAAGCCACACAGGATGCTGTAGCTCACAAACAGGATGAAGCCGCGCAAGGACAGACGGGCGCGGCGGCGGCAGGAGCGGAAGATCAGCCGCCTGCTGTAGCTCAACAGGGGGCTGATATGCCAGATGACGGCACAGAAGCTGGAATACCGGCGGCTGACGGGGGTGCTGTCGAAGCGGCACAGGCAGCTCAAAGGCCGCAGGGATCAGGTGTATCCGTCAAAAAAGGGTATGACGACTACACGAATGATGAAATTGACGAAATGGCACGCAGGGACCCTGCAAAATATGCAGCGCTTATCAGCAGTAAATAGCCGCTTGCGGTCGTTGCAGTCAGACCGCGTTCTCTGATTTGTTACAAGGAAATCACACATGGTAAACCCGATTAAACGAAACGATTATCTCGCTGTAAAACGATGGGCGGGGACGGTGGCGCGTGAAATTGAGAAGAACCTTGATTTTGCGCCATTCATGGGGACTGGCCCGTATAACCTTATTCAACAGCGCAAGGAGCTGGAAAAGAATAATGGGGATACAATCCTTTTCCAGTTGCTGTGGAAGCTTTCCGGTATTGGTGTTGTCGGTACAGACACTTTGCGCGGCAAGGAGGAATCGCTTGAATACAGTTCGGACGCGCTGATTATCAACCAGTTGCGTAATGCTGTCAGTGTTCCGGGAATGCAGAGCATTATTACACAGATGATCGAGCAGGAACAGCGCGATGATGCAAAGGAGCAACTGGTAGTCTGGCACAAGGAAATGCAGTCAATTGCATTCTTTAACCAGATCGGCGGCTTTACGGGCGACGTGCAATGGTGGAACGGTCTGAAATATTCCGGCAATATTCCGCAGTTTCAGGGTATGAATGATGTTTCTGCCCCCTCAGCTTTCCGGCATGTTTTCGCCGGTGGTAAAAGCAATGAAAATGAGCTGACAGAAACCGATACCTTCAATCTGAATATGGTGGATAAAATCCGCACAAAGGCGCGCCAGGCCAATCCTGCAATCCGGCCAATTCAGGGGCTGCCTGGCGGGGCAAAATTTGTAATGTTCATTTCCCTGGAACAGTGGGAGCAAATCCGCACAAATACAAGTGATGGCCAATGGGTGGATGTTTCGAAATTCATTTCTGCCACTGACGAGCGGGGCAACCGTTTTGCCAAAGGCGCACTTGGAATGTGGAACGACGTTATGTTCGTCGAGCACGAATATGTTCCGATGGGCGTTTCTGCGGCTGGCAAAACCATACCGAATGTTCGCCGGGCTATTTTCTGCGGGGCACAGGCTGCACAATATGGTGCGGGTTCGTATGACAAGACGAACCTTAAAAACTTTTCGAATATGAAAATTGTGGTTGATCCGCAAGACTATGAGGAGTGGATCGGCATTGCCGGTTCATGCATGTACGGCATCAAGAAAAGCATTTTTAACCGTAAGGGAGAGATTCCGAATATGGTTCAGGCACAGGATTTCGGCACATTTGTTTATTCCACCTATGCAGAGCCGCCGCTGTACACAATTGAAACCATGTCAACATCAATCGGCAGCGCGAGCCGGAAAGCTGCCTGAACATAGCTAAGGATTAAAAAAATGGCAGATGAAAACAGTGAAAAGCCCTTTTTGCAAAGGGCGCGCTCATTCCGTAACTGGAGCAATGAAGTTCAGTATCGGCGTGCGGATTTCACCGATGAAAATATGAAAGGTGATTTTCTGGCCGGAACACTGGCGAAGGGCACGTATATTGTCCATATAAAGCTTGACGGCGTTACGCTGGTCAATGACCTGACAGAAGGGGCTTTTCTGGCTGATGATACCGATATTGTCGCTCACGTTACAGGCGGGACAACAGAAAAGCCACAGCGCCTTGTTATTGCATATGTGCCAATGACAACGGAAAATCTCGGCATGAATATTTGAACCGGGTCAGTAAGGGCAGCGATATGTTTGATTATGAAAAAATAAGAGAACGCGTTGCCCTTGACTGCCGCGACACAGAGGGGGATTACAACGATGAGATTGAGGTCGCCTTCGAGCTGGCAGTCATAGACCTGAATCGTGAAAGCTTTTTCACGAACGAGATCAGGCAGGCAGTCCTTGAGCTTAAGCAGGGCCAGTCCCTGTATGATGATCCGTATGGCTTCTACAGCATTGAGAAGATGGAATTGAACTTTAACAACATCGCGTTGCCCATGCAGAAGGTGCGCCCCGGTGAAAACGATGTGTTTGTGAAGAATGATCCGCCCGGCCCTCCGTTGTGGTGGGATTATTTTCAGGGGCAGTTCAAGGTATTCCCCTGCCCGGACAGGGACTATCAGGCTCTTGTTTATTCAAACATGTCTGCCCGCAACAATAAGGACGACGACACGTCTTATGATGATGAAGTTTTCCCATACCTCTATTATCTGACGAAGTATTATCTCGCGGCCAACACACTGAATGATACCGATATGGCGCAGACAGCACTGAATGGCTGGCAGAAGCAGAAATCAGACATGGAAAGACTGACAGAAATGAAAAAGCGCACAGGACGGATAGCGTCAAACTGGTAAGGTCAGAAAAATGGTAACCCGACGCAGATTTATAGACGGAAGTCAGCTTACTCCTGCTGATATTATCCAGACCATTAAATGGCTTGAACGTTACCGGAAAAAGATGGATCACAGAGAGGCTTCTGATATCTGGAGCGATATTATTGCCGGAAAGCTTGTTCCACTCTTCTGTGCCAGAGATGGCGTTCTGTGCGGCATTATCTGTTTTTCACTGAATGATTATGTGGCCAGATGTGAGGTCGTGGCCGGTGAAAACTTTATGGACGCCTTTGACTTTGTGGATAGCGCAAACTGGAATGATTTTGGCGTAAAAAAGCTTGTTTTTGAAGGACGTACCGGCTGGCTTGCCCATGCAGAAAAGCACGGATGGAAACAGACAAAGATTTACATGGAGAAGAAAATTGGGTAGCTCAAACAAATCATCAAGCAGCAGCTCAAGCACATCCACCGTTGCGCCGCCCTCATGGGCAAAACAGAATTTTCAGACAGGCGCAAGGGATGCTTTAAATCTTTACAACAGCGGACAGGGCAGCCAGGTTTACCAGGGGCAAAGGGTAATTGACAGCCTCAGCCCTCAGGCGCAGCAGGGACAGCAAAATCTTGGGGTGCTGGGTCAGCATCTTACCGGCATGCAGGATAGCTCAAGCGGTCAGAATTTGCAGGATATGGCAACGGGTAACGGAAAAAACCCTTATTTTCAGCAGTCGTTGCAGAACCAGCTCGACAATGCACGCGACATGACGATGAACCAGATGTCAGCCAGCGGCGTTACAACGGGAGACCAGGGCGGACAAATGGCGCGCCAGCTTGGCCAGGTGGCAACGCAAGCCTACAGCGACCAGTTTAACAAGGATCAGCAGAACAGGCTTGCCGCCAACAATCAGATTGACAGCAGCCGCAATGCGCTATGGGCTGCACAGCAGAATGCTGCAACCGGTAACATTAAAGCAGGACTTTTAAGCAGTGCGCTGCAACAGATGCAGCTTGGCGCTCAACAGGACAAGTTCAATGAAGAGCAGTTGCAACCGTGGAAACAGCTGGGGCTGCTGGGCGCGGCAACACGAACCTTTTCCGACGGGTACGGCACAACCCATACCGAAGGTACCACCACCACTAAAGCCGGCGGAGGGCTTGACAGCATCGGCGGCATCCTGAGCGGAATAGCGCAGATCGCGCCCATCTTTCTGTAGCCTTACCCGTTGCAGTTGGACTTTGTTTTCTGGTTTTCAAGAACAAAAAGACTAAGGGGAAAGGCCCCTTAAATTATTCAAAACAATATCGGAACTTTTCTTGGTCATCAGTTCCAACCCGTCCTCGATAAATTTAATAATGTCGGTGCATAACCCCTGCGAGATACAGGAAAATTTCTGCGCATTTTTCAACTCATGATGCTGATGGGCGACCAGACGAGACAGATCAAGATAACTGTCATGCCTGATCAGTTCGTGACAACCTGCCTTTAGCGGCAATTGATCCTTACCGTGTGATCTTTTATCTGTATTGATCCATACAAACAGATTGTTATTTGTACAGACACAAAGAGCAAATTTTGATTTTGGAGGTTTGGCCAGATTTGTAGGAATAATATAAACATTACCAATTTCACAAAATGCCATAAGCCGAAAATTCCCTCGCCTCTTCGATTATTTCAGCATCGACACCATCCAGCATATCCTCATAGCTTATCTTTTCATTTTCGGCTACATTTGACCATGCCTTGTGCTTATGCGTCTCGTCAGAAATACGTCCAAACGATTCATTGGCCCAATTCTTTATAGCTTCATCAAGCTCCTCAATATCCGTTTTACTCAGGTAGCTTAAATCGGGGTCTCTTGCCGCCCGAAAAGTATCATATTTTTTATCAGGGATAAGAGTTAAAACCCCTCTATCCTTTCCCTTTGCGACATTCTTTAGCATATCATAACCGCAAGATGGAACAGGGCCATATTCCATTGCAATATAAGTATCCCCGGTAATAGGACGACCGTATTTTCTCAGATGATTAAACTCAGCAAGGTATAAAATTTTACCTGCATGGAACTTGTCAACTTCCTGCGCCTTAGTGGCTATATAGACAAATGCTTCAATAAGCTTCTGTTTATTAAGAGTGAATTCCATAGTTTTATTTTACTCCAAGCAAAACAAAAAGACAACGGTCAGCATTATATAACGTCCAGGTTAATGATAGAGTTTCATTCTGTAGTCCCACTTGTATTATATATAACTGACTATGACAACATCAGTTTCTTATCTTGCGAACATCCTGCCTGATGGCGGAGAGGAGATTCCATTTTTTTATATCATGTTAAATTATTTGTAAAAATCGGGATAATTACGGCGCAATTGCTCTCGTATCTGCTGATTGCGCATTTCACTTTCTATGCTTATTTGCTTTTCCTGAATTCTCATTTGCCGATCTCGAATTTGCTGTAGCTGCTGCTGATATTCTTCATTGTCTGGATAGCTTTCGGGATTCATTATTCTTCTTGAATCATCGGAAGCGCGAACGACTGCCGATGCATGGCTCATCCCTTGCCCTTCATAAGCAGCAATGCGGTCATTTATATTGTAATCGAACCGTGCGCCGGTTTTCATGGATATAATGCCTGCAAGGATTTTTCCTATTCCGTCCCAGAAATCAGGCTCTTTAGCTGCTTTATTCAATTTCTCCGAAAATGACTGTTTTGCAGAGGTGGCGGATGGAGCGCAGGCGGTTAAGGACAGAAAAACAACTAAAGAGATAAATTTTTTCATGACATCACTGGCAACCTTTTGCTTCTGCTATTGAAACGAGTTGATTATAACGAGCTTGTTGGCTACGAAGCTCTTTAGCGTCCGCTCCTTTTAAATCAAGAAAAAACCATGCAGGAATAAAAATAAGACCTGCCGCACCGGCGGCGACATTTTGAATATTGCTGTCGCTTTTACCGCTTGCGGCCATTTGCATTTTATTTAAAAGAGCCGACTGCTCAGTTTTTATCTGCCGGCAAGATAAACGACCATCATTGGGCTTTGATATTACTTCAAGCTGAGGGTCTCTTCCAGCACAACCAGCCAGGGACATTGATAAAGCCAAAACAATAAATTTTTTCATATGATTCCTCTCTGCGTTCTCCCCTTGGCAGGCTCAATACCATTTCGTGATTTTATTTCAAACAATATTGCTCTGCTATCGAATAAATATATAATATTCCGTCTCTACAATCGCCCGCAATCAGCCTTCAAGAGGTATAATTGTGGCGGAAGAGAACAAGATTTTCCCAGGTGTCAAGCCACTGGATTTTGATGGCCCGGAAGTCCCCGCATGGATTCGCGGCGGCGCATCTGTTTTAAATGATTTAGGCAACATTGTTGCAGGCTCTGTTGACCGAACACCTGTTGGTGCAGCAACAAACTGGCTGGACAGGAATACGGGTAATTATCTTGGTAAGTTAGATACTGCCTTTCATAACCTGCTTACAGGCGAAAATTTATCGCTTGCCGAAAATCGCAAGCGGCGCGCTGACACTTATGCGCAAACATCTGAAAAAAATCCCAAAACAGCCTTTGCGGCAAATCTCGGGGCAGGATTTGCAGATCCTGTCGGGCAGTTCAGGGGCATACTGGGGCTGCTGGGTGCAGGAGGCGCTTACGGAACTGCATACGGTTACGCAGATGCTGTAGACAAGGCTGACAGGGAAATGCAGCCTGTCAGCTATGATAAGCGGGATGCTGGCCGGGATGCAGCCATAGGGGCAACTTTGACAGGCGTAGCGCATGGAGCAATCAACAATCCGCTTTCGCGAAAAGGCATTGACTGGACAACAGATAAAATCCTGAACAGCAGAAATATCCTTGCTGACGCAATGCGAAGACTGACGCCAATTCCTGAGTGGGAGTTAAAGGCTGTCAATGCTTTCAGAAATGCTGAAGGCAAAAACCCGGGAGTGACTGTAGACGATATAAAAAAGGCGCTTAAATCTGAAAAAACAGCGATGACTGATGCTGATTTCTATCTGAAGAGGGCAAAAAAATCCGGTGATCCCGCTTCTATAAGTGAAGCAGAGGCAGAATACGCTGATGCTTTTCAAAGGTACAGAGCCAAAAGGAAAGAATTCTCTGAGAACAGTTTTGAAGGAACACCCGCAGAGCAACAGATGGCGCAGGTTAACCCGGCCCGCAGATACAGCGAGGAAACGGGGGCATCACGCGGCAGGCTGGGCGAAAATTACAATCCCGAAAAAGTTGCGTCACCGGAATTGCTGCAAGCGCGCATTGTTATGCGCAATTCAGGTCTTGAAGACAAGGTAGCGAACCAGCGTGCAATGTGGAGAGGCGACAAAGAGCTTCGTGCCAGCGGTTTGGGGCAGACAGAAGCCGAAGATATTTATTCACGGCTGGCTAAAGGAACAGAAGACCCTTTGACAGGATCGGGCGCCGCGCGTTCCGATGCACAGATGGGGCAGCAAGGCACAATTTTTGAGCAGAACAAGCAGAAAATGTTCAGGGAAGCCGATGAAGGCTTCAGGTATGAAGATACCCCGGCAAGTCGTTTCTTGCGACCGGAAGAGCGCCCTGATCCATTACAGAAATGGACACAGGAACAGCGTAATGATCTGACAAAGCTGGTGCGCGATCCAGAATATGCAGCAAATGCGCTTGCGGGCAGCGCAGAAGCAACGACAGGCAGCATGACGGCAGCCCAGCAGCAGGATATAGCCCGCAGGCTGACGCAGGGCAGCAAGGTAAAGGCAGCCATTGCGAATACGCTGGGCAAAGCAAAGGCGGGCACATTTACAGGGACAGTTTCAGGAAGCATGATCGCTGGCCCTGTTGGAGCCGGTGTAGGCGGTGTAGCCGGAGGGCTTGTTGACGAGGCATTGAAAAAAGTCACAGCTACAAAGTCTGTACCGCAGGGTACGCGGGCACTTGGCCGTGAACTTGACAAGGCATTGAAAAAGATAAACGGCCTGCCTGAAACCGGACGGTTTTATGAACCAAATCCATTTCAGCAGCATGGCGGTATTCTGGCCGCCCGCATGGCGCAGCAGGGATGGAACAATAATAGCGGCAACAACAGTAACAGCACGCCGGGCGATGTGTCAGGTCAGGCCAGGAAGAGTATTGAAAAATCCGCACAGTTTCTTGATCAGTACAGAACAGGGAGAACTGCGAATGAAATTATTGATTCCAACCCTGATCTTTTTCCGAAACGCAGCGCGCAAGAGGCCGTGGATATTATTCAGAATTATGGAAAGCCGAAGAAAAAGCCGACTGCGAATGAAATCATCAGTTCCAACCCTGCCCTCTTTCCGAAGCGCAGCGCGCAAGAGAATGCGCAGATCATCAAAAGGGCATCGGAGCCTGATTTCTGGGACGGAATAGGAAAAATCCTTGCAGGCATTATATCCATGAAAACCGGCGCACGGTTCGATTACAATATAAATGACCGCATAAAATCCTTGCAGGAGGATTATGGAATGAGCCGCGCAACAGCGGAGTCCGTTGCGGCTGATCGCAATGCTTATCAGAAGCTGATTGCGCAAAAAGAAGATGCACGTGAAAAAGATCGGATTGCACAGCGTAATGCTGCCTTGCAGGCCGGGCAGCCGCAGAAAATGGAAATCAGGACGCTGTCTGACGGCACTGTGCTTGGCATCAATCCGTATACCGGAGAAAAAACAGTTATCCAGCAAGGCAGCGGCACAGCAAGGCAGCTTTCGCCGCAACAGCAGAGCCAGCTTGGACAGATTGATGCGCAGAGCCGCCAGCATATGGCCAACGGCAGCATGATACGATCCTTTTCCGATGACCTGGAAAAGGTTGGAGATTATTATGCGGGGTTCGGCGGCAGGCAGCGGTTCCTGATGGATGAAGCAGCATATGCATCAGGACGGATGTCTGGTGACAGCAGGGCGCGATTTGAGCTTGCAGCAGCTCTTGAGGGCCGCCGCGGTATTCTTGTGGGGCAGCGGGCAAAGCAGCTTGGCGGGGCAAACCCGAGCGAAAAAGTTACAAAGCTTGCAGACCGGACCGTTCCGAGCATATTCCAGCCATATGGTGCCGCGCGAAACCATGTAGCTGATATGCTTGATATGGAAGTAAAGGCATTGGAGCTGCTCGACAAGGACAGAAATGACGTTCTGAACGCTTATGGCAGTTATGCTACCACAAAAAACGGAACCTCTTACAGGGAAGAAGAATAATGACCGATACACTGCAATATGCGCCCCCTGCGCTTGTTCCTGTTCCGACAACAAAGGGCAATACTCCAAATACCGCGCTTTATGATGACACCGGTCCGGTATCTGACATGAATGTAGCTGCAAATCCTGAAAGCAAAAGCAAGTGGAGCAAATGGGCGGAAGACCTTGGTAAGGTTGGCAATATTTTAACCCCAAAGGATGGCGCTCCGGCAGAGAGAGCGGGCGGGGCCGCGCTGGTTGCCGGAGCAACGCCGGGCGGGCCGGACCAGTTAAGCCCTGTGGTGGCGAAATATCTGGATATGGCTCAGTCAAAAAACCCTGTTGCTGCATGGTTGCAGTTTTGAGGAAAAGAATGGCAGTTTCCGATAATTATTATGCCCGCATACGGCAGATAGAGAGCGGAGGAAATGACAGTGCCCGCAATCCGTCAGGGGCAAGCGGACGTTATCAGTTTATGCCTGCCACCTGGAAAAGTCTGGGGCTTGATGCTGCCGACATTATGAATCCGGAAGCGCAGGAACAGGCCGTACGCCGCCTGACTGCCCGCAATTATGCCTTCCTGCAAAAAAGCCTTGGCCGTGAACCTGCTCCCTACGAGCTTTATATAGCGCATCAGCAGGGAGCAAGCGGGGCACTGGAAGCATTACAGGGGGACAGAAGCGCGCAGCTCACACGCAATATGGCGGCTAATAACCCGTTTGGAGCAAGTAGCCAGGGGGAATGGCTGACGGCATGGCAGAACAAATTCAACCGGAGGGATGCTGCACCGGCTGTTGATGTAACTGAGGGAGATGATACGATTGCCGCAACACCTCAATCTCCCTCAGCGGTTACATCAAATCCTTATGGCAGAGGCTATGCCATTGATCTGGCTAAATCTCTCGGTTCCCCGGTAATCTACGCAGAGAGGAACAGGAAACGCACGCCGACATTTGATGAAATTTATGCGAGGTTTTCGTGACATTTCTGCCTGCTTCCCGCTATGCGCCAGACAGCGCAGACAAGAATGCTGATTGCTCAGCCAATATTGTTAATGTTTTTCCTGATACAGGCGGTTATATCCCTTGCCCCATGCCTGTGCCGGTTACCACCCCGCTGGCTGGTGCCAATACTGTTTTTGTACATAACTTCCTTGACGGTGAGATTGCGCTGTTTGCCGCCACGGCTGACAGAATTTATCGCTGGTACCAGTATCTTGCCGACGCCAATGATGGTGCAGGCTGGAAAGACGTAAGCCGGAAAGGCTTGCCTTATAACTGTTTTGATGAACAGGGATGGAGCCTTGTTTCTTTCAACGACCTGCCCATTGCCGCCAATATTGGCGACTGTCCGCAAATATGGGACAGGAAAACGCAGCGTTTTCGCGATTTGCAGAATAAATATAACGAAGACGGGCACGATAAGGATCAGGACGGGAAACCGTATCCTGCTGTTCCTGTCCCCTATACTCGCCAACTGGCAGTTGGCGGTGATTATCTTTTTCTGGCAGGAACAAGCCAGAACCCGCACCGGCTTGTGTGGAGTGGCACAAAAGACCCGGAAATGTGGCAGGCAGGCGTTGCCGGAAGCTCATTCAATGATTTTACGGACGGCGGTGAGGTCATGGCCGTTCAAAATGCTGTTTCACCGCTCGTGTTCCTGCGGCGAGCCGTTTATCAGCTCAACCGCACGCCGACAAGTTCCAGCTTTACTGTACAGAAGATGCTTTCCAATCGTGGTTGTGCTGTGAAAGGATCATTAGCTGATTCTGACGGTTCCTGTTTTTTTATGGATGAGGACGGCTTTCATGCAATGGGAACTGAAACCGGCTTGCAGAATATCGGCTATCAGGCCGTTGACCGGGCTTATAGCCGCCTTGTATCCACCCGCCGCTCTACCACCCGTGTTTCAACGCTGCCTGATGCAAAACACGGGCGTGTTTATTGGGTATTTTACGATACAGAGCAAAGGACAGGTCAGACACTGCTTTACGACTACCGCTTGCAGCGATGGAGTAAACTGGATTTCGGCGGTACATCCTGTGCGGCCCTTCCCTTGCAGGCCACAAGCCTTGATACAATGGATAAATGGCAGCCGGATAGTGACAGGGCTACCGTATCCTATGACAGCGATACATGGAACGCGGAGGAAGCCCGCGTAGCATTTCTTGCGCCGGACGGCACAGTACAGGCGCTGATTGGCATTAATGCCGAGGCGGTGATTGACAGCGGGGATATGGGTGATACGGCCAACAGCATGGCGCGCGTCAACAATGTTTATCCGAATATTGATACCAGAGACTTCCCGTGCCGGGCAGAATTTGGACTGATGATGAAAGACGGCGCGTTATCCGAACGGCGGTGGTCACGTGAATACAGCCAGAGCAAAATTGATGGCGGATTTCGCCCGCTGTTGCGCGGAAAGCAATTGATTGTTCGCGTGACCATCCCGGAAGGCGCAGAATGGACAAAGGCCCGGGGTGTCGACGTGCAATTTGCTGCAATCAAGGCAGGCAATAGGTAAGCATATGAGCAATATATATGACTGGTCTGAAAATCCTGACGGCAATCATGATGCCGATGACCTGGTAACCTGGCGCGAGGGGATGATGCCCGGCCAGGTCAATAACTCGGCGCGCGCCATGATGAAGCGTATCCGGGATAATGCTTTTGACCGTTTGTTTGCACGTCAACCCGTCGTTGGCGCCAGCAATCTGCGTGTGACACTGGAAGAGGATTTCAGTGATTATGTAGACGGAATGATTGTTCGTTTCCGCTGCCCGAATGATATTGGTGAAGTGCCGGACAAGGCGCTTTTGTGCGTCACCAATATTCCGGCAGACAAGCGCGGCAATAATGGTGACGGCCTGCCAATGGTCATGCTGTCCTGGAACAGGGATGAGAAAGGATTGCGCGTCAAACGGATAACCGGTGATATGTTTGTTTCCGGTGCGCACATTACAGCGGTCTATTCTGCCATTCATCATATTTGGGATGATGACGCCTGGGAGGCAGAACAGAAGGCGGAAAAGCACCTTAAGGGCGATATAATGGCAATCCTTAAAACGGACGCTGAATGGCAGAAATATGCAGACGATCCCGGCGTTTTTTTTATTTACACAGACAGCAACATGGCTGAGATACAGAGGATGATTGACGGTACTGTCGAAGATAACATTTACGGATGTACAAAGTTTCCGGTCTTCGATACAGATAAATTTTCTGATCTTGTAAAAATCGGTATTGCAAAAAAAAATTGCGAAGATGGCGATGAAAGCTGTGAAAAAGATTGCTATAAAATAGTTCAGTACACAGACGAAAATGCAAGAATAAAAAACTTTACCGAAAAAACACTTTATGATGATGGTGTTACCCGCCTGGTACCGCAAGGCAGTAATTTTTATTCTGCTGATGAATTGAATCTGGCGTTAAGATATTTATTGCCGGAAGACAAGGGGAGCGGATATGTTGACCTTGACCAGGCTATAACTGAAGGCAAGGTTGACAGAAATAAAATCAATAATAATCTTTGCACCCGGGACACTTTTACAATCAGTACACAAGGTAATTATATTCTGAGATACACGTTATCAATCCCGATTAAACAGGACGGTGGACAATCGCTGTCTTATGTTATTCCGGTAATAGACAATAAAATATACCTTTCCGGTGATGCTCTTGTAGCAGGTCCCGGCATTTTCAATGTTACAGGTTATATCGGCGCATTATCAGGGGCGATATCGACAGAATTCAGTCTTGCGCCAAAAGAAAATGGTGAACCCCACACAATTGAATTCTATTGTTTTCCACGGAGTGCAAATTTCAAAAGTAAACCTGTTCAGGTTCTTCTGACCTGCGGAGAAGTAATTTTAAGGGACAGGATTTACAGGTTCTCGGCAAGGCTGGAAACAAGTATAAGGTAAATTGCATGAAGCTTGTAAACGCGCCGATTATTGAAGAACCGGAACATGAAAACCAGCTTGTCGCAATGGTTATGCCGGACATGACAATCGGAATAATGCGGCTTGAAAAATTTATAGATCTGATTGCTGCGAGCAACGAAGCTGTTGATGTGATCAGGGAAGCTGTCAATCTGAAGCTTGATGAAGCTGCCTTTAACGCAGTGAGGAAGGCTCTGGAAAACAGGCTTGATGAACTGGTAAACAACATTGGTGATATTGATGCAGGCGCAAAAGGCGAACTGGCAGGACTGAAAATCATAGTACAGGACAATAAGCAGAATATTGAAAAATTACAGGCCAATCAGGATATTATTGATAAAAATATAACAGAGATAAGGGATATTATCGGGAAACTTGACGAGCGCCTTAAAGCGTTGGAAGGCACGGAGTCCGATAATAATGGCGAACAAAACCCCCTCTGATTGTTTTTCAGATTCCCGAAATCTGAAAAATATTGCTGATAATATAGCGGAAAAAGCAGGTAAACCCTCCACGGCACCAAACTGCTACAACAATTCAATTAATCTGAAAAATATCGCTGATAATGTCGCCGATATGTCAGATGGTGGCAGTTCCGGCGGTATTCCTTCCACGCGTAAAATTTTAACTGATAACGGTCTGTCCGGTGGCGGTGACTTGTCAGAAGACAGAACAATCTCTTTAAGCAATGGGACCGTTTCTTCTTTGGCCAAAGCCGATACAGCACTACAGGATGGCAGTCAGTTCGCGACATCTGCACAGGGAGAAAAGGCTGACACTGCTGTTCAGCCTGGCGATCTGGGCGCACTGGCATCAAAAGATAAAATCGCGGTGCCCGGTGATATTAATGCGAGCGGAACTCCGACTTCACTTACATATCTGCGCGGGGATGGATTTTGGGACGAATTGCAGAGTGCAGTACAGTCAGTAAACGTAATTACTTATGTAAGTCCTACATTAAGTAAAACTTATGATGGGAAAAATTGGGGAATTTATTTTGATTATCAATATAATATTCAAACAAAAAAAGCGTCATTTACAGTAAAAACAAAGGGTAATACTGTTATTTTTACCGCATATACTAATATTGATGGAACCAATACAATAAAAAATGTTATTGATCTTGAATATAATTTTAATATTACTGACAGTTTTTGGGTAAAAGGCATATCAAGTAATATCAATAATTTTAGTTCATTTTATTTTTCCTGGGATTTTATCCATTCACCCAATAGTTTCATATTAAAATTGGTTCCATTCAAAAACACTGTTTAAAGAATAACCCTGAAATTTCAAACTGATAAAACTGCCTTTGAGCAATCAATATTTTATTGAGGCAAAGAATGTCCGAAAAAGCTTTCAGGGTCGGAGACAGGGTATCAAAAATATCCGGCTACAGATTTGACGGGGAAATCAGGTCGGTTTTCACAAATACCGCAGGAGACCTTCGCTGCGTTGTCGAAATGACCGGCAACAGCAATGGAGCGGGCATGCTCCACATATTCAATCTGCAACAACTCAAACGGCAGGAT
>Ga0154004_1000102_pt1 | contig 20370 bp, 20 predicted proteins | sample TSFL088MetaG_FD_104727 | JGI IMG/M metagenome (GOLD analysis project Ga0154004, IMG submission 104727) | Attine ant fungus gardens microbial communities from Florida, USA - TSFL088 MetaG | ecosystem: Host-associated > Fungi > Mycelium > Unclassified | place: USA: Florida, Lake Talquin State... | reverse complement strand
AGTATATAAAGGACTGTTTTGGCTGATTTGTTCAAGTTGTTCTTCTCTTGCCCATAATACCACATCTTTATTATCTATTGCATGATGAAGTCCTTTCTTTGGAATAATAACTGCAATCTCTTTAGCAGTAGACAGATTATGAGTTCTTGGGTTATACTATAAATCAATATATAGCCTAATCCTAATTTCTTGTTGTTCATCAACCAGCTTTTCTCTAATAAGTTCATAGGCATGATAATATTGATCTATATATGAATGGATATTCAGGAGTATTGTCTGAATGTCATCTATTACTATAGAAACAAGATTTCTGTTATTGTTCCTTCTGATATTCAACTGTTCTGCTGTGTCCAAAATATAGATTTGTGCATAAACAGGATCATAATCACTATGAGAGAAGAGAGCACCTGTGAGATGGTACAGTTTATCTTGGATCTTGAAACAGTAAGGACCTGACTATCTAGTAACAGAGTTGTTTATTTTCACTCCTACTGAAGTCATTGCAAATACTACATTATACTATTGAATATTGTTACAGAACTCTCTGGAGTAATAGTCATCTCCTGTTAAGTAATTGTACAAGACTCCAGTTAGAGCTTGCAGAAATGGTAGCTGAATTTGTCCTTGTAGACAATACATTCCAAACTTGGAATGATTGACCTGTAAAGATGTAAGTTTTTCATAGTCAAAGTGAAGAGTGTGACAGTAAGGACAAATAATGAACAGTATGCTCAAGTCAATATACTGTATATCAGCCTCTAGAAATAGTTGGCCAGCAGGTAGATAATATATAGGCTGAAAAACAAGCAGTGGAATGTCATCTTTAATAATGGTTTCTTAGTTCTAGTTGAACTTTTGAGCATATAGAGTTTTAGTATAGAGAAACTATCATACCTGACTTATATGATCATTTTCATCATGTTCTTGAATATTTCCATCTTCAACATTCTGTAATATCTAGTTAAAATCTATTAAGTAGCAGTACTTAAATTACTTATAACTCTCAGGAGATTTTCCTGTATGTTTCTGTCTATATGTAGGTCTCCATCATCCCCTCTCTGCTGTCCTTCATAATCAAGAGCATCTACATCTTTATTCCTCCATTCTTCTATTATTTGGTTGATTTGAATCCCTTTTATCTATCTCTATCTCTCTTTGCTTCTACTACTATGATCTGTACTCTAGATTCCTGAGTTGTTCTTTGTTGCTATTTAGCAAGTTGATGTCTGCACAAATCAAGTATAGCATCCTCAAGATTTTGTAGAACATATATAGAAGCTAAGTAGAATTTTGTTCTTCTCCTTTCTCTTTTTCTATTCAGGATAGGAGCTGGAGAAATATAATAGGGATCTTACTGTGCTTGCTTCTCAGCCCTTCTCTCTTTATGTTCTAATTTGATATAATCTATCTCTCACAACTGTCTTACTGTCTTACTTACAACTACTCTAAGAATAAAGGTATACTATCACTCCTAAGAAGGAGATCCCTACTCTAAACAACTCTCTTAGAGAGCAGTTGTTATTCTCTTGCATATAAGAATTACAATAGATTCTAAGTACTAGATTACTAATAGAAAGGTATACAGGTATACTACTGCAGTACTGCTCAAGGAAACAGTTTGTCTAGAAGGGTAGACCTGAGCTTAGTTACACTAACCATGCTCTATACCACAGTTGCAGAGTACTGTCCCCTTTACACCTAGGGCCCAGTATCCAGTTAAGGTATAGAGAGAATAAAGGGGTAAAAGAGCAAAGAGGGAGGACAGAGAATAGTGATCAAAGACAGAAAAGTCAATGAGCTGGCACCATCACTGTATATTTGTATATATTTGCTTCCCTCCCATACATCCAATTTGGGTTGAATATGAAAAGAGAAGGATTTTGATGGTTAAACTTATTTTTCAAATTCCATTAAAATAAGAGGAGAAAAAAGGAAGTCAATTACAATTTTTTCAAAATTTTTATGAATTTATCTGAATTTTGTGGAATTTTTGAGTGAATTAAGTGAATTTGAGTGAAAAGAGAAGGTGTGGGACCAATTACCTAAAAATTTGACTAAGCCCCATCTTCCCACATTCGGTCTTGCATACTCTCTTGAATACTAGACTAGATGATGATAGAAGATAGATAGAGATAGTAGATAGATTGATTGCCTAGAAGATGATCAGTACTACTCACTACTAGTTGTATATAAACACTATCAGACTGGAATGTATAGTAGTTGCTTTTTACCTCCCACTTCCAGTGTCCCACCTTGAGCTCTTATCAGGCGAGTCAGACAGTGTGCACAACCACTACGCTATGCTCGCTGGCCCCATTTAAACAGTAGATGATCTCAGGCCAGAATTGATATCCATGGAGCTCTATTGTAGCCAATTGGAAAACAACAAAAAAATTGAAGTGCGAATGTTACTCACATATGTATGTGGCATAGCAATTAATGTTGGATCTGGGAGCGGCCTCGATTTGACATGGTCTAGAGGGAATGATTGACGTTGTTTCATGTTGAAGGGATCCACTGATCCATGTTCTTGCGTGGAACTATGTCTGCTCCTTGCAAGCATGCGCCAGAGCATGAAAAAAAGGATACAGACGACAGCCATAAGAATGCCGACAGTGATTCCGGCAATTGCCCCAGGACTGACTCCCCTAGATGAGCCACCTGGAGGTGGTGTGCTAGAAGACTGCGTTGGCAATGTCGTGCTGAATGGCACGTCATTTTCGGCAGCCTCTTGCAAGTTTTTCAGCGATAGATACATTTATTAGGCAAGACAAACTCACCTCGTGCAGCATCGGGATTGAAAACCTTATGTGATTGGTGAGTTTCCCCGAGGATTCTGAGGGTTAGCCAACTTACGCCAAGGATGTTCAGCTTAGCCCAAGACGGGACCTCTATCCCAGAAGGTAATAATGGTGATGGAAGTCTAGGAGTCCGATGAGCAAAAAGTCAGTGGTCGCGATGGCAAAAAAAGTTACATCAAAGACTGACTCGCCGATTGGCCCAACCTGAGCCTGAGTACAGTTAAACATCCATTGAGCGAATGAAATGAAGGAGCGATTTTGGCATCCACCACAAGCCTCTACCAAAGAATATGCGATACTACTGCATGTACAGGGGTTGGCATCAGACAGAGATGGACCGATGTAGTGAGTTCCTGCGGGTATCCGGTTGACCAGGTGGACTGTTGGAGACCGTGAGATCAGTAAATGGCATTGACCAACGTATCCGTAACTCACGCGTACCGCAAGCTGACTCGAAAAGGGCTGCAATTGAGCAAGGAGTTTGGTTGTGATAAATTGCCTGAATTATTCGTGAGGATACTATGTGGATATTTCCTGGGGAAAGAGCTTTTGCATACCCACTGATAATCGGGTATGCATGTTATGACATCTGATCCTACAGATCCTACAGATTGAGCATTGAGTTGGATGACAAAAGCCACCAGCCCCAGGAGTTTTAGTCCCTTCATATTGAATTCGTAGAGCGATTGTAGTAGACAGGTAAGCAATAGAGAGGAAAATTACAAGACCGAGCGTGGCAATCGATGAACCAAAGTTTTGGTGAAGAGCAAACAGCTTTTGCACAGTCATTTATGAGCCATCACATACAACCATGGAAGCTCTCATGATACAATGGAGCCTCACAACTCTAGGTACATGTTCCTCAGAAATCATGTTGTAAACAAAGCAGTGCTTGTAACATTTGTATTTGGCAAGAATTACTATACACATCAGGAAAAATACTGATCCCAACTTTTTTCATTTTATTAATACCAATAAGTTGGATATTGAGTGCTACACTAAAAAAATAGGTAATATTTCATCTCTTACATCATGGACAAACAACTGTAAGGGGACCCTGTTGAGGATTGCTAGCTTTGATCTTGATGTGACACATGCCAGAATAACTTTAGGTGAAACATGATCAAGTGTTTATATATATTTTCTTTTTCTTTTCCAATTGATATAAAAACTTCACCATCACTCATTGCCCCCTCAGTTGTTCTATCTTATAATGTCTGAGAGTGAGCATCTTTTACATACTTCTTTCTTATTATTTTACTTACTCTTTACTTTGTAGAATATTCTAATCTTGTTGTCTACAGATAAATAATAAACAGCTGTTCTATCTTATAATGTCTGAGGAATATCCTAATCTCATCATCTACAGACCCTACCAACACCACCCCTGGAACACCAGACTCACATTCTGGAATGACCCTATACTTAATTAAATATTACTATGTAATATTTAATTCCCCTTAGCTTAACTTGGACATCCCTGATCCTAACTAACAGAACTATAGGCTCAAGGACACCTCAGTGGTAGGAGTATATATACTGTAGAAGTACACTCCAGGAGCCTTATTCTAATCTCTAAGAATTCTCCTAGAGGTAAGTTGTAATGTATTTAGGAGTGTAATATTATTTAAGGATTCTCCTGGAGTCCACTCTACTCCAGTTGCCCTTACAGCAGATTAGGATCTCCTAAACAGAGCCTTGGTAGAATGCAGTGGACAGTCTCCCCCTAGATATCCTCTCCTGTCTGCAACCAACCCTCCAAATACTCCACTCTACATAGATGTCACATATGGACATCCTCTAGAATGTAGCCGACACTCTAGTTTATCTACAGCACCATCTGCACAAAGTCTCCAAGAGACAAAATAACTCAGAAACCAATATCAACAACATACTCTCTATCTTAACTGCCCAGCTATAGTAGTTTATACAGCTGGTCTTAAACTTCTTTCAGTCTTCAACTCTGGCAATTGCCTCACCTCTATTGCCTGTAGCAGTATCTCCTCTACTGACTGCTCCTAGGTCTTGAGCCTAGCCAAAACTCATATCTCTTCCAGACTTTCATGGAAAACAAAGCTCAGACCATATATTCCTTAACTCCTGTATTTTGTACATTCACCTAGTCCTAGAGCAGTTCAGTTGCAAGGAAGAGAAAGTACTCTGGGCACTGATGTTCTTCAAAGGAGGTGTTAGCATGTAGTTATGAGGACTTAGAGCTCAACCAAAATGGCTATTCAGGAAGAACTTAATAGAGTTCTCTATTAGATTGCTTAACTACTTATACAAATATCTATTGGTCTGTGTACCCATCTCCTGCAATCACATGACTCTTACTAATAACTATATATATCTTACATAAGCTTTCCTATGCTATTTATATCCCTCTTTTATTATACTCCTAGATGTTTTTTACTAGATTGATGAATATATAGGAAATAGTTTCTTTTCTTGGAACCATCTCATAACAGGAGGCCAGACCACAAAATAGTCCAAAAACCTCTCTAGACAAGAAGCAAACACTGGCATCTTTCTCCTTCAAACCTGGGTTGACTTTGAGCAACAGTTCTGAATGTAGTTCTTCCCAGTCAATGCAGAAGCAGATATAATAAACATCTTGAAGAGATTGTTCTACCACCAAGAGAACTGGATGGTAGATGACTACTTGAATAGCTTTCAGACTCTGGTTTTTGATACTGGATACATGGACCTCTGAACTCTAGTAGTAAAATTCAAATGAGGACTTAGGACAAAGATCCAGAGCCAGATTACTACTATGCCCTATAGAAGACCTACTAACACAGATCTGGAAGACTAGTACCATACAGCATAGAGGATCGATCAAGCTTGACTAGTCAACAAAGCCTTCCAGTCTTCATAACACTTGATACCTTCTGTCCCCTCTAGAATCCCTGCTCCTCATCTAGCCTTACTAACTATAGTTTGCACCTCTCTAGTTTTTCCAACATCTATTTCCCCTAGACCTTTGTCTCCACCTCTACCTCTATCTCTCAGAGCCCCCATGGACATTGGTGCTGCTCACAAGACCCAGTCCCTTTCTCCACACAGCTGCTACTATTGTGGAGAAATGGGCTACCTCATTAGAGACTGCCTATATTGCCTCAACATATAATAGCTAATAGTAAAGCAGAGAAGGAATTGATCAAGGATTTAATAGCTCTCAAGAATACAGTTGTCATAGAGAAAGTGGAGCCCTCTGTTAAGGAGAATTTTGTGTAGAGTAGCTAATAAAAAATATGCCCTGATCACTTCCAGTAATAGGTTCACTGTACTCAAGATAAAAGATATTAATACAAGTGACAGTGAACCCAAAGACATATATCTCTCTGCTCCAGTCAGCTATCTTATATTCCAGAGACCAAAGTGGGAAAAACAATTGCCCAAAGAGCTCTCTACCAATATCCTTGATATATGTGGAACGTCTCTAGTTCTTACCATAGAACTCAGTACAACTAGTACCAGTGAACTCCACTCTATTAATGTACTTCTAGACTGCAGAACTACTAGAAGCTTCATTGATTGTGACTTTGTCTACTCCAAGGGAATTAATACCCAAACTATTTCTTGCCCTATACTGGTCTATAACATTGACAGCTCTCCCAATAAAGTAGGCCAAATATCAGAGGTGGTGAACATTGTCCTCTGCTACTATACATACTCAGAATGGATGCTTCTGGCCATCTCTAGTCTGGGAAAGCAGAAGTTAATCCTTGGCTATACCTGGCTCAAAGATCACAGTCCCAAAGTTGACTGGCAGAAAGGAGAAGTCTGCATAATACAATGCCTATCCTGTCATGATACAGCTAAATGGCTAAGTTATTATTTATATTTCTTTTCTTTTTCTTTTCATTTAATTAGAAAATTAATGGATATACAAGAGGGAATGACTCAAAAGAGATGCATGGGACTTTATAAATAGAAGTAAATACAAAATGTATATAAGTAGTATATAGCAATCAAATGAGAACTCTATTGAGTTTTTCTTGTCAACTTGGACTAGGAGTAGTTCTAAGATATTACAGTTTAAGTTCTTATACCAGAACTCAATTCCTTCATCAGCACTGCTCATCACAGAGCCTTGCCACTTCTTATTCTCTTATTCTCCTTGGTACCTAGGTGACACAACTCAGAACTACTATGATATAGCCAGGCCCTAGGCTTAAGAGAACTTGATAGTTAGTTAGAGACTATTGGTAGAAGTACAGTACCAAGCTTAGGTATTGTGTCTGAGACCTGACCTCACAATTGAGTGGTATTGTGTAGTATACTTGTGCCATTCTTAGTAGAAACCTTGTGCTAAAGTCCCATTGAGGGCTGTATATGCAGAGGAGTAATGCTGTATCTTTAGAAAGGCATTTAGGTTAGGGATCCTCTCCTTAGAGTAATAGTATAACCATACTACTAGAGCAGTAGTAAGTAAGATAGTAGATGTCTAGCTGGGTAAAGATCTTGTACTCCAGTAGATATAACAGTAGTAAGATCACTCTTCATTTGACTTCTCTAGAGACATAGCATCATGTCTCTAGAGCAATATAATTCTCTCATGAGTGGAATGCTCAACCAACAGCATACCCTTGCCAAACTAAGGACAAAAATAGAAGGTAGAAAAGGAAAGATATACTGGGGGTGTAAAAGGTTCGAATATCTGGCCTATAACTGCAGGAATAAAAACATGGAGAAGAAGAAGAAGCCAATTTCCCAAAATAAATTTGAAGTAATAGTAAGTAGGATGATACAGTGTAGAGTGGGAAAAGAGGTAAAAGTGAGAAGACAAGAGATGATAGAAGAAGTGAAATGCTTCAGGTGTTGGGGTGTTGGGTATCTCAAATGGAAATACCCAAATATTGTAGTTGAAAAGAAGAAAAGAAGAAAGAAAGAGACAGCATATATAACTAGACCACAAAAGGCACAGCAAGAGAGGAGGCTAGCATGTTCCATATAGAAAAAGGTACAGGAGTACTGTGGAAAGTGGAATGCACCTCCAGAAGGTATACTCTTACTTGAGAGAGGATGGATAATAAGGAAAGTAGTGACAACATATGTAAACTGTGGAGGATATAAAGGCAAGGGGGTGTAGACCTACAAGAATCAAGGATAGGGATTTCTTCTTAAGAAACAAGTAAAAACATATAGTGTGGTTTGTGCCAAGAAGTATAGAACTGGAGAGAAGAAGAAGCAAGAAGAGGTGAAATGACAAGAGTAGAATGTGTAAAGTGTAGAAGAAAAGATGTAATTATGAGAAAAGTGCCAGAATGAGAAAAGAAAGAGATCTTATGCCCAGAATGTAGAATAGAAAGGAAAAGAGAATGGTGGAACTAGAGAGTGGTGGTGCAGTCCATAGAGGCAAAAGCACAATAAGGCAGTACATGGATAGAGGATCTGAAAGATATAGCAAGAGAAAGGGGTAAGCAGAGAGAAGTAAGAAGAATGTTTAAAATGCTAAGAGAAGTATGGTTAAGTATTGGAATAGAAAAGATAGATACACACAAAGGAGTAATGGTGAAAGCACTTTTGGACAGTGGTGCAATGGAGATATTTATGGATTGTAAAATAGCAGCAAGACATGGATTCAAGCTACAAAAATTAGAGAGACTGATAGTAGTTAGGAATGTCAATAGAACAAACAACAGTGCAGAAACTATTACCCATTAAGTAAAAGTAAACATATACTACAAGGGTCATGTAGAAAGAATAAGAATGAATGTATGTAACCTGGAAAGAACAGATATAATACTGGGGATGCCGTGGTTATAAGCACACAACCTAGAAATAAACTGGGAGACAGAAGAAGTAAAAATGACAAGGTGCCCACCACTGTGTAGAAGGAATATGAAGCAAAAGAAAGAAAAGAGAGTAAAGAAAGGAAAGAGAGTAGCAACTCTAAAAGAGAAAAAGATTGTAAGATGGGTGGTAGACAATAAAGAGAATTGGAGAAAAGAAGAAAAGACTAAAGTAGACTATAGAAAGATTGAGGAAATAGTGCTGCAAAAATTTTTAAGGTGGAAAAGAGTGTTTGGAAAGGTAGAATTGGAGAGAATGCCAACAAGGAAAATCTGAGATCATGCCATAGATCTCAAGGAAATATTCAAACCTAGAAAAGGAAAGATTTACCCTTTATCTAAGAATGAAAGGGAGGAGGTTCAGAAATTCATAGAGGATCAGTTAAGAAAGGGGTATATCAGACCATCAAAATCCTCTCAGATATTACCAGTTTTCTTTGTGAGCAAAAAAGATAGAGGAAAGAGAATAGTAATAGACTACTATAACCTGAATGACCAGACAGTGAAGAATAACTATCTATTTCCACTAATTACAGACTTAATAGATAACATGGGTAGTGAACAAGTATTCACTAAGATAGACCTTCAGTAGGATTTCAACAATATGAGAATTAAGGAAGGAGATGAGTGGAAGAGAGCATTCACAACCTATATAAGGTCCTTCAAACTGATAGTCATGTTCTTTGGAATAACAAATTTGCCAGCTACATTTCAAGCAATGATGAATAAAATCCTGAGAGACATAATTAACAAAGGAAAAGTTGTGGCTTTTGTAGATGATATACTAGTAGGAACAAAAATAAAGGAAGAACACAATGAGATTATAGAAGAAATACTGAGGAAGCTAGAGGAAAACAATTTTTATGTGAAGCCAGAAAAGTACATATAGAAAGTGAGGAAGATTGGGTTCCTTGGAGTTGTCATAGAATTCAGCAGAATAGAGATGGAGAAGGAGAAAGTGGATGGAGTACTAAGTTGGCCAGAACCAAAAAATGTAAAAGATATTAGGAAGTTCTTAGACCTTGCAAATTACTACAGGAGGTTTATTAAGGACTTTGCTTGAGTAGCAAAACCAATGAATGTACTAACAAGAAAGAATATTAAGTAGTAGTGGAGAGGCGAACAATAGCAGACATTCAATGAGCTCAAAAGAATCTTCATAACAAGACCAGTATTGGCAGCCCTAGATTTGGACAAGGAATTTAGGGTAGAAGTGGACACTTCAAATTATGCAACTGGAGGAGTACTTTCAATAAAGTGCTTAGATAATTTGTAAAGACTAGTGGCTTTTATCTCAAAATCTCTAAGTAACACTGAAAGGAACTATGAGATACATGATAAAAAAATATTAGCTGTAGTTAGGTGCTTGGAGGCATAGAGGCACTTTCTAGAAGAAACTACAACCAAATTTGAGATTTGGATAGATTACAAGAATCTTGGATACTTCATGAAGATACAAAAGTTAAATAGAAGACAAGCTAGATGGGCCCTATATCTGTCTAGGTTTGACTTTACACTGAAACATGTCCTGGGAAATAAGATAGGAAAGGCCAATAGCCTAAGTAGGAGGCCAGATTGGGAAGTTGGAGTGGAAAGAGATAACAGAAATGAAACATTGGTTAAGCCAGAATAGCTGGAAGTACAAAGGACTGAAGGAGTAAAGGTAATCATAGAAGGAGTGGATCTACTAGAAAAAGTAAGACAGTTAAGAGTAAAAGACAATAAAGTAGTAAAGGCAGTTGAAGAAATAAAGCAAGCAAGGGTAAAAATGCTGAAAGATAAGGAGTGGCAAGAAGTAGATGGTGTTATGTACAAAGAAAGGTATATATACCTAAAGATGATAAGCTGAGGGCAGAAATCATTAGACTATACCATAACATACTAGTAGGAGAACATAAGGGGTAGTGGAAGATAGTGGAATTGGTCACCCACAATTTTTGGTGGCCAGGAGTAACCAAGGAGGTAAAACAATATATGGAAGGGTGTAATTTCTGTCAAAGGAATAAGAACTGCATAGAGCAGCCAGCAGGCAAGTTGATATTCAATTCAATTCTGGAAAGATCTTGGACATATATTTCTGCAGACTTTATCACTAAATTGCCACTAGCATAGGGATACAACTTAATCTTAGTAGTAGTAGATAGATTAACAAAAATGGTTTACTTAATCTCTACTACAAAGAAAACATTAGCAGAAGGACTGGCTAGGCTATTCAGAAACAATATGTGAAAGCTGTATGAACTACCAGAGAGTATAATTTCAGACAGAGAGCTATAATTTGTGACAGGATTAATGAAGGAGTTGAATAGGATATTGGGAATCAAAAGCAAGATGTCAATAACATTCTACCCTCAAACAGATGGACAAACAGAGAGAGTTAACCAGGAGTTGGAACAGTATTTAAGAATATTTATTGACCATAGGCAAGAGCAGTGGCCAGACTGGTTAGGAACAGCAGAGTTTGCATATAACAATAAAGCACACTCAAGTACAAAGATATTGCTCTTCAAAGCAAATTATGGGCAAGATCCTAGAATGGGGTTTGAAGTAAGAAAGAAAGAGAAATATAAAGGAGCAGAAAAATTTGCAATGAGGATAAAAGAAATTCAGGAGGAAGCAAAGATAGCATTAGAAAAGGCATAGGAAGAAATAAAGAAATATGCAAATAGAAAGAAAAAGGAGGTTGACAAGTATAAAGTTAGGAACTTGGTGATACTCAGCACCAAAGATTTAAAATATCAAATGGTTGGGAGGAGGACAGAGAAATTGATGGAAAAATTCATAGGACCTTACAAGATAAAGAAAGTCATATTATTGAATACAGTAGAACTAGAACTATCTAACACAGTAAAAATATATCTAGTAGTTAATGTCAGTAGAATACAAAAATACATAGAATAAGTAGAGGGGCAGAGAAAGGAGCAACCAGCTCCAGTTGTAATTGAGGGAGAGAAAGAATAGAAGATTAAAAAAATTCTGAACAAACAATGAATAAGAGAAAAGGATAAATACTTGGTACAATAGAAAGAGTTCACAGCTAAATCCAATATCTAGGAAGGGAGGAAAAATTTGGAGAATGCAAAGAAAGCAGTAGAAGAATTTGAGAAAGAATATTGATAAAATATAGAAGATGTTAAAAAACAAAAAAGAGAAAAAGGAATGTTTAGGAGAGGGGAACTACCAGGGCAATTTATGGCAAGAAAGCTATTTGGTTAGTCAGATAAAAGGTATGATGAGGAATATTGGGCAAGGTTAGAAAGAAATTGGAGGAGATGGAAAGGTGGAAAAGCAAGAGAACAAAGAACAATGGAAACAATAAAGGAGAAGAAGAAGGAAATTGAGCAGGAAAACTTGGGAATCAAGGAATGGGTAGAAGAAGATAACAATGAAATAGAGAACATCTACAATCTCTACCATGAGTTGTAAAAATCCTTGGGACAAGGAATCTTGAGAGGGGGGTGGTGTCATGGCATGGCCAAATGGCTAAGTTATTATTTATATTTCTTTTCTTTTTCTTTTTCTTTTCTTATTTAGACTTACTATACAAGGAAGGAGTGTGGAAAAAGTGTTACATGACAAATATCATATATCACAGTCACATGTTAGGATATCACAGTGTCACATCACATGATTGAGTCACATGATGAGTATAGAAGAGTAGTATACAGACCATATAGTAGTTGTATAAGTAGTATATAGAATCCAATAGGAACTTCATCAAGTTCTTCTTGTCAACTTGGACTTGGAGTGTGATTAAGTCATCTCAGGCTAAGTCACTACAGTAAGTGGTGTCTAGTAATGTTTTATAGCAAGTCCTTGTTTCTAGTAGAACAAAACTATAAGATCCACAACAAGGAGATGCTCACTATCATCCATATACTAGAGAAATGGAGACACTTCCTAGAAGAAGTAATTAATCTGGTGGAAATTTGAACAGACCACAAGAACCTGGAATACTTCATAACTGCCAAGAAGCTAAACTGCTAGTAAGTATATTGGTCTCTCTACCTAGTATGATTTGACTTCACTCTTTATCACCATCTGGGGTAATCTATGGAGAAGCTAGATACCTTATTGTAGAGACCAGACTATAGTAACAGGTTTTCTGATAACAAGGATGTAGTATTACTTTACCTAGAATTCCTAGCTGTCTGTGCCCTAAAAGAAGTAGAACTGACAGAAGTAGAACAGAACATTCTGTCTGATATTCATAAGGGCAGCTATTCTAGAAACTTAAAAGAGCCAGTTATGAAAGCTGCCCAAGAACTCCAATACTCTACTACCAAGATGGTGTACTCTTCAGAGTAGTCAAATGTAGATGGTATAAGAGTAACTAGAGTAGAGTAGACTCCAGGAAAATCCTTAGTAATATTATACTCCTAAATAAGTTACAACTCACCTCTAGGAGAATCCTTAGAGATTAGGATAAGGCTCCTGGGGTGTACTTCTATAATATATACTCCTACTACTGAGATGTTCCTGATCCTATAGTTCTGTTAGTTAGGGTCAGGAGTCTCTGAGTCAAGCTAAAGGAAATTAAATATTACTATGTAATATTTAATTAAGCATAGGGTCACTCTGGGCTATGAGTCTGGTATTTCAGAGGCAGCATTGGTAGGGTCCCCTTACAGATAGCCTGTTCTATTTCTGAGAAAAGATTTACATGCTCTAGACCCCAAACTTACACAAGAAGATAGTCTCTCTATACCATGATACCAAGGTTGCAGGACACCCTGGTAGTGTCACACCCTGTGACACTATGTGATAGAGTATTCTTACTTACTATTGCAGACTTTGGTACACTAGCATCAGCTTACCAAGAACTATACTATTATAACTCATTACTCTAGTCTACCTAGCCAAGAGTACCAGTAGTAATCTAGCTTCATTATCAACTAAGTCTCCTCTCTAATCCTCTATTTTCTTAGAGAATCTATCTTTTACTACTTGAGGGCAAGCATAGAGAAAAACATGACCTGATTGGTTAAAATTAAGCCTATCAACTTGAAGACCAAGGTTTGATAGTATAACAAAACTAACAATCTCCTGTGCTATTAGTACCATCTCTCATATCAATATCTAATCCATCCACCCTAAACTCACATCTGGAATAATACACCTACCATAAGAGCCTCTGTTCTACCCTCTCTAGGAAAGCAACCTCAATGTCAATAAAGTGCCCTTTTACAGTCTCATAGGCTTGGATCCAATAACTCTTCTTCCAGAAACCAGAAGAAAAACCAGTTGAGCTATCAACCCACAAAAAAGTCACAACCCCTACTAACCTGGAAGAGAAATATCCTGTTCCTCTATCCAGAACTAATTAAAAACCCTTACAACTTTTTTCAAATCTGGACTTATAACCATAACTATTGTTACTAGCACTCATAAAATAAGCCAATATACCTTCCAAGAAAAGGTACCAGGGTATTAGAGAGCTAGATCCATTTTTGGGGGACTTTCTAGACAAACTTCAAGTATTTATCTTCTAGTGCTAGATTTACTTTTGCATCTGTGAGAGAAAGTTTAGTAAGAACTTAGAGAAAATTTTCTTTGTCACCTCCTATCCTTGTAGAGTGGCCCTAGACTATTTCAAACTCTTTATTAATAAACCAAACCCCTACTAAAGCCTTGACTTTCTCAAAGACTGGTCTTTCTTTGTTCAAAAATTGTCCAATATCTTTTGTTCTTATATACCTAAGGATAATAATGAGGATGTTATTATAGCAATCCCCTTCCCCAATAAAGGAAAGGCTATTAACTGCTTTATTTGTTTTGTGAAGTACCAAAACTATATTTGTTGGGATGACCATTTCTTCCAGAAGGTGATCAAGAATACTCTACTGGCTTATATCCAGGATGAACTGTACTTTAGTCACAAAGATTTGTCATTTTTTGAGGGATTAAAAAGAGTAGTATTAAGGATAGATAATGACTACTGGAAACATTAGCTAGAAGACAAGTACAAATTTTGGGGTATTTGCACCTCCACTAGTTATCTGATAAAGCTACCAAGAGAGAAACTCCCAAAACTCACATCAACTTCTGAGTTTACAATACCCTCAGACAGATTCTTCTAGAATATACCAAGATCCCTGGTTTCTTTTTTATGTAACAACCTCTTATTGCCTCCAACAAGTGGTATCCTAGGGTCTAATAGCCATCTAACCTCTATTAAACAACAACAGCAATAATTCTTGGGACTTTGCATATACTGTGGGCAGACAGGACATCTAGTATGTTCCTGCCTTCATTAATTACTTTGCCCACCTAATGTCACTGAGGTGCCTACTGCCCTTATAGAACTCTCTAATAACCTTAAATCCCCAAAAAAAGATTTAGCAGTCCTCTCATTTTCCTGGGAGTTGACTGTGTAAAACTCACTAGGGACCTAGTCCTATACCTGGGTACTGCAACACCTTCCCATCTCTAATTGTTGTATCTTCTTATCCAGTTGTCATGTATTCTAGGAAGTTTTATAGAGTTAGTGGACTTGGGTTTCTCTGGTTGTTTCATGGACTCAAATTTTATTGCATCAAATGAACTTCCTTACCAAGCAATTGTGCCCCTTCCTATTGCCTTAATAGACAGTACTGTAAATGCTTGTATGATTCACACAGTATCACTCCCAATTGATTTTGCTTGTAGCTACTTGTGCATATCTGAGTTTTTTGTAACCAAGTTAGAAGAAACCTATCCAATTATACTTAGACACAATTAGTTAGTTAAGTACAACCCAAACATGAACTGGAAGACAGGTACCTTGCAATTCTCTGTCCCAAAGACCCAAGAAGCAACTCTAACAACCAAGATCCAATCTGAAAATACCTCTGAATCTAGTTCCAGTCTTCTAGAGAAAATCAACTCTACTATCTCATCAGAATCAGAATCAAAATCCTCAATACATTTAGCATTAGTACTTATCTCAAGTAATACCTATAGAACTACCAAAGAGAAATCCTCAAACTCCCATAGTTTCTAGAAACTCTCAATCACCTTTGTTAATGCAGTAGCCTTCCAATGAGCCTGCAAAGCTCAGGAAGCATTAGCTTACCAACTATCAGCAGAACTAACCTCCCTAGTGTCATGACACAGCCAAAAACAGCTAAGTCATTATTTATTTTCTTTTTCTTTTCTTTTAATTAGGAAATTGGTGGATGCATGAGATAGAACAACTAAAAGAGATGCATGGGAGTTTATAAATAGAAGTAAATACAGGAGGTGTATAAGTAGTGTACTATAATCAAATGAGAACTCTATTGAGTTCTCCTTGTCAACTCAGACTAGGAGTAGTTCTAAGACGTCTCAGTCTAAGTCCTTATACCTAGAAGGATGATTTGCACTTCTACTCAAAGACATGGCCAACTGTTAGCAATGAACAGTGAATGTCCTTAGTGATCACCCTAGGTAGATATTCAAGAAGAACTCAATAGAGTTCTTCCTTGGATTAGACTACTACTTATACTACTTTTATAGTGGCTGTACTGCTACTAGTCCACGATCACATGTCCCTCCAGAATATTCTACAACCTTGTGACCTTATCACATGACTTGGCTTCCTAAGTTCCCCTGCTATTTATATCTCAACCCCATTGTACACTTTGAGGTTTTGGACTAAGTGTTTAAATATATGGGAGACTTTTTCCTGCTTGGGGCTCCCATAACATGGCCCCCCCTTCAAGTTTCCTCATTCTAAGGAATTTTCCCATCAATCCCAGTTTTTGTCCCATCTTCTCTCCCTTTCCCTTTCATATCTTTTTCTTCCCTATCCATACAGTAGTTTTGCCATGAATTCCCTAGGTAATTCATGACTGAACTCCTTTTCTTCTTTCTCTTGCTCCTGTCACCTTAGTTCTTTGACTTCTTCCCTGTACTCCCTCTTGAATTCTTCTACCAATTCCTTCGCATTTTCCAAGTTCTCTCTATTTTCCCAGGTGTTTTCTTCTACTGTGTAGCCTTTCCATCTCACCAGAAACTTTTCCTTCCCTCTAATCATTCTTTTGTTTAAAATTTTCTCTACTTCAAACTCCTCTTCTCCCTTGATGATGACCGGTTTTGGTGGTATCTTCTTCTGTCCCTCTACCTGTGGTTTATAGAGTTGTACTCTACTTATGTTAACTACAGGGTGTATTTTAATAGATTTAGGTAATTCTAACTCTATTGTGTTACTCGAGACGATTCCTTTTACTTTGTAGGGGCCTACAAAGCATTCAGTTAGTTTCTCCGATCTCCTTCCTTTCATTTACCACTTTAAATCCTTTGTGCTTAGCAGTACTAAGTCTCCTACTCTGTATTCTTCCTCCTTCCTTTTCTTTCTGTTTGCAAATTTCTTCATTTTCTCCTGTGCTTTCCCCAACACTGCTTTTGCTTCCTCCTGGATTTTCCTCATTCTCTCTATGAATTTTTCTGCCACTTCATACTTCCCCTTCCTTCTTCCTTCAAATCCTATCTTTGGGTCTTGACCATAATTTGCTTTGAATGGTGATGTTTTTGTTGCTGTATGGACCTTGTTATTGTATGCAAACTCTGCTGTTCCCAACCAATCTGGCCACTGCTCTTGCCTATGGTCGATGAAGACTCTTAGGTACTGTTCTAGCTCCTGGTTTATCCTCTCTGTTTGCCCATCCATCTGAGGGTGATAGGCCATCAAGAGTTTTGTCTGGATCCCCAGCAAGTTATTCAGCTTCTTCATCATTCCCACCACAAACTGCACTCCCCTGTCTGATATGATACTTTCTGGAAGCCCATGCAACTTCCATATGTGGTCCCAAAACAGCTTTGCAAGTCCCTTTGCCAATGTTTTCTCCGTTGTTGCTATAAAATGCACCATTTTACTAAAACAATCACATACTACTAGGATTGCATCGTATCCCTGGGCTAAGGGCAGTTTGGTGATAAAATCTGCCAATATATGACTCCATGGTTTTTCCGGGATTGTGTTGGGCATTAGTTTTCCTGCTGGTACCTTGTTTTAGTTCTTGTACCTTTGACAAGTATTGTATTCCTCTACATATCTTCCCACCTCTTTTGTTATTCCTGGCCACTAGTAATTCCTGCCAATCAACTCCATCATTTTCCATCTCCTTCTACCAGGGTGTTGTGGTACAATTGTATTATTTCCCTTCTGAGGTCCTCTTCTGGCACATATATCCTTTCTTCCTTCATTACTATTCCATTCTCTACTTCCCATTCTTTGTCTCTCAGTGTCTTGATTCCTGCCTTTTTCAGCTCCTCTACTGCTTTTACAATTTTCTCATCCCCTTTCTATGCCTTCCTGATTCTTTCTTTTAGATCTTCCTTCTGTATCAACATTTCCATTCCCCTAATCTATTCTGGTTTTATCAGTGTCTAGTCTTTGTTATCTTTTTCCACCCCCTTCTGCCAGTCCGGCCTTCTGCTCAGTCCATCTGCCTTCCCCATGCTCTCTCCTGGGACATGTTTTAATGTAAAATTAAACCATGATAGGTATAGGGCCCATCTTGCTTGTCTGCAGTTTAGTTTTTGACTCATCATAAAATACTGGAGGTTTTTGTGGTCTGTCCAGATTTCGAATTCAAGTTTTGCTCCTTTCAAGTAATGCCTCCATGCTTCTAGGCATCTTATAACTGCCAGCATTTCTTTATCGTGAATTTCATAGTTTTGCTCCATAGCATTTAACAACTTAGAGATGAAGGCTACAGGTCTCCACTTTCCATCTTTGCACTTTGTCAACAGTACTCCCCCTGTTGCATAGTCTGAAGCATCAGCTTTTACTCTCATCTCCCTATCAATGTCTAGGATGGCTAGAATGGGTTTTGTGGTGAATACTGTCTTGAGTTTCTCGAATGCTTCCTCCTGCTCCCTCTTCCACTTCTACTTTTGTTCTTTCTTGACTAGCACGTGTAGCAGTGCTGCTATCCTAGCAAAGTTCTCTATGAACCTTCTATAGTAATTAGCAAGGCCTAGGAATTTTTGCACTTCCTTGACGTTCCTAGGTGCTAACCAGCTTAGAACTTCTTCTACCTTCTCCTTCTGCATTTCTACTTCTTTTGGACCAATCACTACTCCCAGAAATTCTACCTCTCTTACTTTCCATTTGCATTTCTCTGGCTTTACAAACAGGTCATTCTCCTCCAATCTCTTTAACACTTCTTCTACCAGTTTGTCATGGCCCTCCTCTGTGTCTGTGGCTACTAGGATGTTGTCGATGAAGGTTGCTGTGTCCCTTTTGTTTATGAGGTCCCAGAACAGGTCGTTCATCATTGCTTGGAAGGTGGCAGGGGAGTTCGTTAACCCAAAATACATGACTGTGGGTTCGTATGCTCCAATATGTATTGTGAATGCTGTCTTCTATTCGTTCTCTTCCTTAATCCTGACGTTATTATATCCCCATCTTAAGTCCAACTTCATAAACACCTTCCTTTTTCCTACTCCATCCAATATGTCTGTGATGAGGGGTAAAGGGTATCCATTTTTTACTGTTCACTGGTTTAGATGTCGATAATCCTGTACCATCCTCTGTGTGCCATCCTTTTTCACCACAAAGTGTACTGGCGACATTTGGGATGACTTGGAGGGTTGGATATATCCTTTTCTCAGTTGGTCTTCTACAAATTTTTGTACTTTCTCTCTTTCTTCTCTCGATAGTGAGTATACCTTCCCTTTTCTTGGCGTAAACCCCTCTTTTAACTCTATGGCATGGTCCCAGGTCTTTTGCACTGGCATCCTTTCCAACTCCTTTTTTCCAAATACTTTCTTCTACTTCCAGAATCTCCTAGGCACCAGTTTTCTTAATACTTCCTCATCCTCATCCTTTTCTGTCTTTCTCACTTTCTTCTCCTTTCCTTCTTGCTTTCTTTTTCCACATATAGGTGGGCAACATGTCATCTTCACCTTTCCTTTTTCCTAATCTATTTCTGGATTGTGGGCTGCTAGCCATGGCATCCCCAGTATCAACTCTGTCTTTCCCAAGTTGCATATGTCCATTCTTGCTCTTTCCACATGTCTCTTGAAGAACATATTGCACTCAACCTGGTGTATTTTAGCTCCTGCCACATTCGTTGTTCCATCCACATTCCTAACTAAGAGGGTTTTTTTTAGCTTCTCCATTTTAAACCCCTTTTCTTTTGCAAAGGTTGTATCCATGAATAGACCTGTCATACTGCTATTCAGCAATGCCTTTACTGTTACTCCTTCATGACTCTCCAACTTTTCTAACCCTACTTTCAACCAGACTTCTCTCAACGGCCGTAGTGTGTGCCGTATATCTCTTACTCTCTCAGTTGTATTGGTGGAATTCAATTTATTGCCCAGTTTTTCCAGGTGCAATACACTGTATAGATTATTAGAGGCTAGCTGAGAGCTTACTGTCCTCTATTTCCTTTTGCTAACTCCTGTGGTGTTTCCACTACTCTTCCTTTATACCTTTCCCAACAATTTTTGGCTATGTGGCCCCACTTCCCACACATGTAGCATGTCCTGTCTCCTCCCCTACTTCCATCTATATCCATTGCATTTGGGTCTCTCCTTGGACCTGTTTGACCTCCTCCTCTATCAAGTGTACTTCCTCCTCCTCTTCCTCTGTATCCTCCTCCCATTCTCCACGTTATTTGTCCCCCTTTTCCCCCATATGATCCTCCTTCTCTTGGCTGTGCATTTCCCCCTGGGCGTGCTGCATTCCTCCCCAGTACTCTCTCTTCTGCCCTGCTTTGTCTTTGGTTTCTGTCCAGTCTCACTGCTCTTTCTTGCCACTCTCCAATGGTGGTTGGCAGTTCCTCTGCTTCAGCTAACTT
>Ga0154004_1000101_pt1 | contig 20489 bp, 7 predicted proteins | sample TSFL088MetaG_FD_104727 | JGI IMG/M metagenome (GOLD analysis project Ga0154004, IMG submission 104727) | Attine ant fungus gardens microbial communities from Florida, USA - TSFL088 MetaG | ecosystem: Host-associated > Fungi > Mycelium > Unclassified | place: USA: Florida, Lake Talquin State... | reverse complement strand
TATTTATAAAGGGGAGGGTAAATTTATTTATAATTTATTTTTATAATTTTTGTAACTTTTTTATTAACTTTAAACATTGAAATACTTTTATATCTTTTTTATTTTCTGGCCCACAAGCACAAGAACAAACAGAAGCAATAGTACCAACAAGCACAAAATACTTTCATTTAATTTATTTATTAAGCTTTAATTTATTTTCTAATTTATTCTAATTTTCAATAAGGATCTGCGGTATTACTTTAATAAGTTACAGTTTTTATTTAAATTTTTAATTAGTTTTAAAGTTTTAATTCAGCAGAAGGTCCAAATTTATTATATAAAATTAATAATTAATAAATCTTTCTGTAATAAGTAACTCCTATTTCTTGAATGCGGATAAGCTAATTTATTTATTCTTATAGTTATTTAACTTTTAGAGTTTTAAGTTACTAAGGATTTTTAATCAAATAGGAAATTTATTTATAGGATCAAAGTTACACTACTTGAATTCAATCTACGAGGGTCAATTAGTTAATGGTCATGAGTATCTTATTGCAGGTACAAATAAGCAAGCTATAGTATTATATTTATAAATAGATATGGTGGTATTATACCATTGATACATTAAGTATATTTATATATTTTATATTTTATTATTATTTAATGAGTATTATTGATTATTATTAAATAGTTGTAGACCTTTTTCCTATCTTAACAGTTTTTGTTATATTAAAAATATACTGATTTATCCATTGTATTTTAAGATGTATACCGTTCACTAGTAGTATTTTATTTTAAAAATGAGTTTTAACTTAGTCAATGTTTTAAAGGCAAACTTAGCAAATGAGTACAGGGATTAATTGATTGGATTATAATTAATCATTTCGTAAAGATGCAAGCTTATTAGCAATTATATGATTTTCACAATCTAGGCGATAACATAATGTTTTAATATGGATTATGGTTTATATCTTTTCATAATAAATATATTATTATTGCATAACCTTTGTTTAGAGTGTGTTTCGTATTAGTGTATTTATTATACTTTAATAAAATATTGAGTTATATTAGAAATGCCATATTATTAAAATAAGTGAACCTTCAACTAATATGTTATTTATATTTAGTAATTTTTACTTTTATATATTAACTAATTAAAGTTTATTGAGAATATTTGCACAGTTTACCACAATGAAATACATAACACTAGTATTTATACTTTTCTTTAGATATGTTTGTAGTATAATTTAGTCAAAGGAGTTTATTTAACTTTATGAGTAAAAACTTTATTATTTTATTTATTTAAAAATCACAGATATGTTTACCATCAATTATTAACAGTATTTGATATACTTTATATCCTGTTCTATTACTTAAGTAATAAGTACTTATCTATATTATATAAAATATTCTTAATTATTATCAGTTATATAATAACTTGTAAATTAATTATTTAAAATAAACTATTTAGAGTTACTGAATTAGACAGTTATTAAATTGCTATAATATATATTATATATTCTTTATTGTATATACACACAAAGTATTTCAATTATTGGAATAAATAGAATTAATCGTTAATTGATCTAACAAAGTATCGAAAGTTTGCAATATCACTTTATAGAATATAATTATGATTATAATATTATGAAATAATTTCATTATTGAAATCTTAAGCTAAGACAATAAAATATATTTAAACATTTAACATTATTGATTTTATACGCTTAATATTGTTTATAGATTATAATGCCTAATACACTATAAGTTGATGATATCAGTTTATATAAACTATTTGATAACTTTATTTTAAAATGTAATCCGATTTTTACTAAGGTTTGTAAGTATTGATATACTTGTATACACATCAATTTTTAATTGACAGTTAATTTAACTTACTCAGAGGTTTATTTACCTATTATTAATATAATGTATTACATTGCACATTGTTCTACCTTTACTTAAAACAATACAATTTATTTAGACATTGTTAATTTATATCAATTGAAGCAAAGTGTTTACTTTAGTACTATTATAGTTAATAATTAAAATTTAGGATAAGTTTATAAAGCTGAGACATTGTAAAGTAACAATAATAAGGAATATTTTGAATAATTACTAATTAGCTATAAAAAATTATTGAATAGTATTTTTATACTTATATAGTTAAATTAGATCCATTTAATGATCCTATCTATGATAGACAGTGTTCTTAATTTATGTAAAGAATGATAATATTTAAACAGATAACCATAATTTAATTCCATTTTAACCTTACACATATTTTATTAAAAACTTGTCATTAATAGATGTTACATGAAATATTTGGTGTGTTAACACAAGTTTTATTTGAATGTATATTTTACAAAAGTTATTAAAGGTTTAGTGTATAATGCGTTACAGTTTGTATTGCTTCTTATTAGTGTGAAATATAATAAGTGTGTAGGTTTAGGTAAATTTATAAAAATTATTTTATCATTGATTAACCAACTTTATATTGTATAAATATTTGAGTAAAAATTAATTTATTTTTAATAGGTAGGGCATTGCAGGGTTACTCCCTCTAATTCTTGTAGTGGTAGTTTTCAACGCATACGGCTCAATCAATCAATCGTGACACATACACGCATTTTATCTGGTCATGGCTCGTTTTACAATGTATTTTGTTGTTAGCTTTTCATTTTCTTTGCAAGTGTTATGCAAATGTGGCATAGTAGATGTAAGGGTTGTCTTTTTGAAACAGTGTATTTAACACCCTCTTTAACTGGCTTTATGTGATTTAGTTCAATTTTTGTTTTTTGTTTTTTTTCGTTGTGCATCCTTTCATAGGCATAGCATATTGGACATAGATGGTTATGTTTTTAAAGTATAAGTTCTCTAAATTTAGCGTCAAATTGTTTCACTGCCCTTTTATCATAGTATTTCTTGTGTTCTTCAAGGTATGAGTTTTGTCTAGTTTAAGTAATGTATGGGTTTTAGGTCAAATTTCATATAAGTTTAAAAGCACCAGTCGGTTTTCTACAACCATGATTGCTTTTTTCAATTCCTCACACTCATTTGTGTTTGGATGGATTTTTTCCTTTTACGGTGTATTTAGATACTGCATCGTTTATCGGTTGATTTGGATGTTTTATCGCTAGCCATTGCATCATTTTTGCCAGACAGAGTGTCCCACTGTGATAAAGTTTTTGTTTGTTGAGAGTGGTATGATATTATTAAGTAGTTGGGTTCTCCTCGTAGCACTTGTTTTATTAAAAAAAATAAATTTAGCTATTTCAGTGTTTCCTACAATTGTCTTTCGGATTTTGTTAGTTAAAATTTAACTGCTTTATTTGCAGGGTTAATTATCAACAGTGTGGTCTGGTTGGTATGTTTTGTTTAAGAAGGGATTATATTTCTTTCGGGATATCTTTCATCCTAGGAAGTTAACACCCTTTTTAATAAGACAGATTCTTGTTGTATCTTCTTTCAGTTCCACCCCTTTTTTTGAACTAACTTATTTTCCGATTTCTTTCACATTTAGCAGTATTTTTACTCGGCTTCGTGTAATAATCATGTGCTCGGCATATCTGAAAACTGATATTTTTGGTCTATCACCTGCCACCAGTTTGTTAGTGGATAATGCTGGTTTACAGTGTGCTCGATACCATTTATTGCTATGTTACATAGGGTTGAGGATATTATTCCTTCTTGAGGAGTTTCTTCATCTGTGTAAGAGTATTTACCTTAAAAAACAAATCCTGATTTTAACCATTTCTTCAGTACATGTTTATGACATATTGGAGTTGCTTGCATTAGATATTCGTGGGTTATTTTGAAAAAGCAATTTGCTATGTAAGTTTCAAGAATTCACATAGGGGGTGTTATTTTTTCTAACCTACAACGTATATATGCGATAGCATCGTGCTGTGATCGTCCTTTTATAAATTAAAAACTGTTCAGGTCTGATCTAGCTTCTACAGCAGGATCTACAGCTAAGTGATATACAGCTTGCACTGCTCTAGCTAGTATAGTAGTAAATCCTAGAGGTCTTAGCTCTTTTGAGTTGCTCTTTGGTATCATTACTTTTTTTAGCGGTTTGCTCTTATACTCGTTAGGTTTTGTTATTTTCCCAGTTCATGAATTGCTTTAAATCGTTATTCGGGTTTAAATCAGAAATTATTGTCAATACCAGGGGTTTTCCCTCCTGAACTTGTTACTACTCTTCTAATTGCAAGATCTCTGCCTTCAATACTACTTACTAGTTGGTTCTGTAATTGGTATACTAATTTCATGTTATTGTCTGACGTTGCCATCACAATCTTATTTTGTAGATCTCGAACTTTTTTCATTTACCTCCTTCCATGGAATATTTTTTAACACATAAATTTTGTATGCGTTTTTTCTCTCATTTACCCTTAAAGGTGTTTTTATTTATTAAAGGATGATTTGATGCTTTGATTTAATTATGATTTTAGCATTTATAGAGGCCTAAGCCAGCCTTACAAAAGATAATAAATTTTGTCTTTAAACAACAAAGTAAATAAGTCTATTTAACTTACTCAGGGTAAAAGTACCAGGAGCAGGAGTTGAAATTCTTTTTTTGTTTGTTTTCTTAGGTCTTGTAATAAGGTATATTGTCAATATCCCTGAGCTAGAAAATTTCTAATGTTAATCCAGTGACCGCCATGTTTATTAATCTATTTGCCCAGTTTTTAAATATACCGCTTTTCGTGTGGAAATATTTTTAAATCATAGATTAAAGCATCATCTGCGTACTGTATCATCGAGAACGTGTCTGTTTGTTGACTCAGAAGAACTTTGTTTATTATTAAAATGTTAAAGTTGGAGAGATAGGCTAATTTTGTTTAACCAGGTTATTGACATTATGCTTTTTCCGTGTTAAATGTTTTAAAAATTCTTTGCTTGGTTAGAGTCATGTCGCATGTAGTGCTAGTCTTGTATTGCTTTTTCTGGAGACGTCCAACTTTCATCGTGTTTTCGGGTTAGATTTTTGGTGTGTTTGGCAACGTTCGGTATTCTATTTCACAAATGCATCGTGGTTTTTATAAAGTCTAGGTTTATTCTATCGAATAATTTCTTAAAAAGTCGTATATATACTTTTGTCCAGTACTTCGGTGTGGATATGCAGCCTGGCACTTGATTTCTTTTAACTAAAATTAATTCCTGTTTACTTGCTTTGTCCTAGGCTTCTGGTAAAATTTATACGTTAAATTAAGCTGTGAAGGTAAATAAGCCTTACTTTTAAGTACTCATATATGTTTATATGTTTTATCTTGTTTAGGTATCCACATCCTTAGGTAGCATTAGGTTTAAAAGCTAGTTATACTTTTTTTAAGGGGAGCCATCTAAGCTAAGCCTACGTGTGGTGACTTAGTTTACTAAAATTTAGTTAATTTTTATAGAGTTTTTGGTATTCTTTATTTAGAATTTATTGGGTTTTATGCCCTTTTGATTATTTAGTAAATTGTGATTCTTTTGGAATTTTGTTAGTTTTTGATTAGTTTGCTCCTAGTTTTTAAGAAAGCGGTGTTTAAGAGCCACACAAACTCTATCTGTTTGGAGAGGAAAGAATGAATGTTTGAGTTTATGAAATAGTTTTATATTATTTTTTAATTTTGCCAGTTTTGGAGCCTTTTCAACTAGTTAATTTTATCTTTTAAAAACACGATATTTTTGTTTTACATCCCGTTGTCTTATTACTTCGAGGGATACAAGCGGTATAAATAATGATAATATTATGCAATTTGTAGGTTTTTTTTTTATAAAATTAAAAACTGAGTTGAGGTAAGTAAATCAAGATAATAATGTTAAGTGTAGGTTTTATTTTATTTATTTTGTTTTGTGTTAATGTTTTAGTCGAGTATTGATGATAGTTGCGTACAAAATGGTTATTTTCGTCTATTTAGTTTTATTGTTAGTTTTATCTCACGTATATTTTCTATATTAAACATCTGTTGTAGTATTTGCTCGTACTTTTGTTTTAATAATTTAGTTAAATCGAATTGTTATAAATTACTAGTCCGTGGGGTGATGGCTATATAGAGCGAATGATATGTTATTTAATTTGACCTTTTGTAACGATTTTAAGTAATATGATTTGCGGGTTTTATTTGTTCAGTGTCCAGTTTTTATAATTTTATGGTATATTTGTAATATTTATTTGGGTTTCAGATTATATTTTAAATAAAATATGTGGAAGCTTTTAGACATTTTGAGTTAATTTAAAGGTAATCATTTTTACTTGTTTGTTGTTTATTTTACTTAGCTTTAGTTTACAATTTAAATGTTTGGAACCAATTTTATGTCTGACTTTTAGTACACGTTTTGGTTTAAACTTTGTATTTACTTCTCGTAATTTATACAAATGTAATCTTTTTCAATTATTTTGATAATTTATGGAAATACTGTTATATTTTATATTAACTAGAGTGGGGTTAATTTTATTAACAAAAACAATATTATTTATTTTATTTGAGATAGTTAAAAATTATTTAGATTAGTATAAAGATATAATTATATAAGTATATATTGAGTTAATTACTTTATTATTTAATAATAGTTTATTTGTTAATTATTATAATTAGTTTAATATAATTTGCGGTATTTTAATGTAATTTATTATTTACAAAAATATTATTTCAATTAAGTTATTATTAAGTTTATAATTTATTTAATTAATATTTGTTTATAATTTTATTTCTTATTTGTAATTTACTAATGATTTATAAGTTTATTTGTTTATTAATTTAATATTTATAATTTTATATAACTTTTTTAAAAGAGCAAGAATAAATAAATATGTATACAATGATGTATAATAATCTATTTAAATATCTATAAGGCTAAAATATTTATTATAAAAATATGTATAATTATACATAAGGGTCCTAAGAGAATTATGAGATAATATGTTTAATAATTATAATGTAAAACTATAAAGTATATAAATAAGGTAGTAATTTATAATAAAAAAATACAATTATTTAATTTATAATATTGATACGTATATTAATTTAAATATAGTTTATGTTACTTAGATAAAATTAATTAATAAGGTTTATTAAGATGAATTAGATTGTTTATTAGCATAAAATATTTAAAACTAATCTAGTCTTAATGGTAATTATAATTATTATTATCTAAATTGTCTGATGTACAGAGCAAATACTTGATCGATATATCTTCTAATACTTGATTGATATTATTATATCTTCTAATACTTGAAGACTATTATAAATAATATTTAATAAAATTCAATGAAATACTTTTTAACCTAAAATAAAAATTATAATTTCTCTTAAAAAAATACTGTTATTAACTTATTTAAAAATAGAATAATAATAAGAAAATACTTTTTTAAAACTTAAAAATCAACAGATGCGGCAAATATAAACAATAGTTAGTAATTTTAGTTAATTTGTTTATTTAAAATTAAAATCAAAACTAGAGGAACTTAGATATTTCTATAATAAAATTATTATATAAGTCTAGGTAAAGTAGACAAAGAACATTAAAAAAAAGATATTAATTAATCATGCTTATATTCACTATAAAATTTATATAAGTTTATAATGTTTTTATTTTGATTCTGAGGAATTATTCAATGTTTTGAAGAAAAATGAGTATTTCATACTTTATTTAGTTGTATTTTATAGCATAAAGTATTATAATAATTATATTTATTTTGTTTATTATTTTGTTTATTTTAGAGATCAGTGGCAGTTTGTTTAGGCAAATACACACCATTCAAATATGCTAAATTTTAAGTTAATTAATAAAGATAAACCAAAGGCAAAGTTAAATATACTAGGTTTAAGTGAATTGTCTTTAGAAATAAGTCATAAATTAAATATATGATATATTATATATAAATTTTATCTTAGTCTGAGTATTCAGAGATATATCTACAGAAGACAAACTATAATAATTTAATCAATAAGCAAATAGCAGAATTTAAAAGACAATTTTTTTCATATAATGAAAGGTAGGTGACTATGTGTAGTATGGGTAATTAATTTGGGAAGATATATGGAGCTTGGCATAAAATAAAATATAACTATAAGGGTAAAACTCAGTAAGTCGGGAAGAACTAGTTCTATAGTTTATAAATATTTCTTTTTGCTCTCTTATTGGCTAGGGGAAATAAAAATAAGGTTATTAGAATGGCTAAATTCTATTAAATAATATCTAAATTAAAATTCTTCAAAACAACCTCTCTTAATAGTTAAAAACCTAAAATGGCACTTTTAATCTTCCTAGATTTTCTATTTTGTTTCTTTTTCTATTCCTTAAAAATAAAATAAATCTATTTTGTTGGTTAATTTATTAGACTGGTCTATCCATTGGTCTATTAAAAATAGTAAATAGTTAATTAATTATAAGGCTCCAATTTAAACTAAATTTAGTGTTGAATCATACCTTTACTTAAACTTAATAAATAACTTAAATTTTATACTTTTTGGCTTTATTTGGGTTTTAATTTTTAAGTCTATTCTAGTATATTTTACAAAACCATAGGTACTTGCCAAGGTGTCCTTACTTTTAAGTGATCTTTCATTGACTCTTATTAAACTCTCTAAGCTTCAAAATAAATGAAGAGATTAAATAAATAAGTTCAATAATTATTTCTGTTTGTTTTATGTACTAAATCCTACTATTAAAAATAAAGATAAGATTTGATTTATAAACAAAATGATTGATTTTTTAAAAATTCTCTTCTTTTTTTTTAGTAAAATATTTCGTAAATATAAAATATGTATTAATCTGAGATATTTTCTAACAAAGGGCTTTATTTGAACTTAATTTAAGTAAAGATAAATACAGATATATAAGTGCTTTAACTTTAAGTTAAACTGTAACTAGAGATGCAACGACTAAGAGACTTATACTTTAACTACCTCGACTTATCACTAGAAATGCAACGACTAAAAGACTTATACTTTAAGTGCAACGACTTTTACTTATATACTGATATATATTGCCTTAATTTTTTAAAAAGTTTTTTCTTCTAAAATTATTTAAATAAACAATAATTATCTTAGCTTAAGTTTTTTCTATTGATTAATATTTATATTAAATATGTCAAATAACGTATTTTTTTATTTCTTAAATTATCCAATAACTAGAACTAAGTCTTACTTGTTAATAAATATTTGTTATTTTTTTAATTAATAAGTGCTAGTTTGAATAACGTTCTTATACTGATTTTCCTTTAAAAATTTTATACTTATTTAAGTTGCTTAAACATTATTAATAAATAATAACCCTTCTATTTTACTTGCAAAAGATACTAAAAATAACCACTAAAAGTTAAAATTAAATAAATACAAAGACCATAATATTTTTGTTTTAATTAGTTTATTTTCTAAGTAGTTTTGTAAGTTTAATACAAATATAATATAAGGTCTTGGCTTAAAATTTCTACATTTTGTTATACTAGTAAAAAATAATTTAATAAGTATCTAATTCTAATATAAGGCTGCTAAATAACACCTTTATTTTTAAAAAACTAATATAATCTAAATAAGCAGTAATGCACTAATATATTAAATTCCTAATAACAGATAAAAACAATAAAAGCCTTTATAAGTGCTATTTTAATAATTTTAAGTAAAGTAACAATTAATAATTTGAATATCTAATTCCAGTCTCATACTCTTTATCCATTTTTTGGTTGTCATTCTTATTTTTAATTTAAAGTAAAGTTGCCTTATCTAATTAAATTTTACTTTTTGCTTTAATTTGGCTATAATTAGGTATTTTTTTTAAGTAATAAATCTATTAATTTAAGCCTTAAAAGGCTATTCAATACTAGCAAAAAATTTATACGTAGGATTTAAAAATATAATTATCACTATAAAACTAACACTTTCCTAATAATATTCTTCATGCTTTTTAAAGAAAGATTTAAATTAGTGCTTGTTTTGTTTTTTCTTATATTTTTTTCTATGTTATTTCTATTTATTAGAGTAATTCGGCCTTATTAAAAAAAAAAACTTAATCTGCAAAATATATGACTTATTTACGAAAACTAAAAAATAAAAGGTTTTTCTATACTTTTTTTATACTTATACCAAAATACTAGCTATACTGCAATTCTTCATACTTTATTTAGTCTTTATAAATATATACTAGCCTAACTATAACTACCCTAAATTTTTAGTCTTATTTACTTAAATATTTCTTAGCTTGATCTCTTAGTACTTCCTCAACAATATCTTTTGCAGGTTCAACTAAATTAGAATATAATTTTGTAATTTTATAATATTTATCGAACACGATAACTAGTAGCACCAGCAACTAAGATAGAAGAGAAGCTAAGTATTGAATTAGTCAAAATTTACGTTTAAAATGCGATAAACTACAGTCATATAAATAATATTTTAATGGTTATTACAATTACAAGCGTTCGAAAACGTTATTTTTAAATCTAATATTTTATTATTTTTTAATTGTTAATGTGTTTTTAATTTGGGTTATTTACTCTGATGAATTATTATTAATATAAACCCACAAAAATATACCACTTAATCAAATATTAAAATTAAAAATTTGAGGATTAAAAAAAGTTATGGTAGCTTGTGACTGCTTTTTTCATATTTAAGGTAGATAGTGCATCTCAATCCCATGTAGTTACAACAAAATGATAATTATCCACTGATATTAGTCCGTACCAATAGGTTTATGTTGTGTGTCTTTTTTAGTTTACGTAAGAGCGTTGTATTCAATTGTTTAGTTTTAAAAGGGATATATTAATGTGATTAAGATTAACGGGGGGTGACCCCCCCTCTATAAAAACTTAATAAAATATTTATACAAGTATTTAAGTTAGTTATTTTTATCTAATAAAAAAGTATTTAATTGTCTTTTTAAATAAAAATGTAACAAAAAAAGGTTACAAGTAGATCTTATTGCGCATATATTTTATATGAAAAAAGATTATAAATTGCTGATATTAAAAATAAAAAATAGTTTAAAAAAGATTCTAAGTTTTAATTAATCCTTCTCTTAAGAATCTATTAAAAGGTTCTAAGTAGTTCATATCATCTGTAATAAAATTGTAAAAAAAGAATTTAAGTAGATGTAATTCCGCGTCTAAGTTAGAAAATAAAAGATTGTAAGTTAGCAATAAAAATTTTAAAAATATAAACTGCTTAACTTAGTTCGATAAAATTCCCCCAAAATTTGATAAAACAATAAAAATAAAATAAAAATAATTAAAAAATAAAGTAAAAAAACACAAAACAAGTCAAAGTGTGGAAAATGTCACATAATAAAATTTTACAATAAAATAAAGTAAAATAATACAAATTTAATAAAATTAGAAAAATTGAGGCAAAATGAATGCTTAAAAAAAAAATAAAAATAACAATAAATTTATAAAGTAAAGCTAAGGTAATCTATCCAAATTTGTTTAAACTCCTTAAAAAATCCTTAAATAAATTAATATTCAAAATAATATCAGTTAATGTCCGTGTCAAAACTATATCTCTTCAACACTGATTGTATCACCTATTAAACTATAGCAAAAGCACCCGATAAACTTTTTTCTTAAATATAACTAATATTGATTAAATCAATAACAAGAGTAAGTTGGACACAAAGCTTTAAAATTAAATATTTAGTTAAAAACTACAATCAAGTTTACAAATTAAAATAGTACAAAAATTTTCTAATAGTAAATATTATCATTTAATCTTAAGATATTTAAAGAATCTAAAAAATTAATTTTAATAAGAAGTTAATTAAAAAGCTATATAACTATACCTCAAAGATAAAGTTTTCGATCTTCTAAATGATCAAGTAATTCCTATAGGGACACGAGAGAGAGTAATTAGTAAGGTGGAGAGAGCTCCAAAGTCTGCGTTATTGTTGGATAGAGGAAGGCCTAATGAGATTTACTGTTCTTTTGTGGGATTGGACTTTAATATCTCACAGCTGTACGTTTAATTACAATCGAAGACTCCCGGTTTCAGCTAAGACCCTGCTAGTAAATTCTTTTTTCTTATTAGTACTTCTATTTTAGCACCACCTTTCGATATATACCTTTGCACTCTGGTTTTAGGATATATTTAAGTTACTATAGACAGGTTTACACTCTATTTGCAGTACTTTAGATGATAGGTTACTATCCTATCTGTGTCGCGATGCCCATTGAAGTTGGCTCGAGCTATAATATTTGGCATACTTTTTGTACCTATACTTATCTTTGGATTTTATATCCTCAGGTGGTTATGTAACCATTTACAGAATTAAACTCCCATCTGTATCCATGCTTAATTGTTATATTTTTTATATTCATATATTTATGAAATTTTTAACAAAGAGTTCCAGTACCTTTTTACTTATTATAGTTTTTATTTGTCTTAGACTTCGAATTAGTTAAGGGTCCTTCTAATTTACTTTGTAAAGGAATCTTAGTAATAAAGTTATTTACTTTTTTTATAAAGTTATTTTACTTTTTTTAATATAAATAATTAATTATAATTAAATTATAGGAGTATTATACAAATTAATATGAATTAGTTTACTTTAGTTAATTAACTCTATATTTTATATATATCCTATTTAAATTTTTTATTTTATTTTTAAATTTTTATAATTTATATGCATTTACATCCATCAATTATATTTTAATATATTATATATAATATCTTCAGTTTATATTTTATGTATTAACTTGCTAATACTTTATATAAAGTAAAAAAAAATAATATAATTAATACAAATTTTAAATATTACCAATTTTAATTGGAAACTTATATAACTTTCTTATTACTAAAAATACCTTTAATTACATCATTACTAGGTTACTATTAATTAATTAGTATGTTTTTACTTTTTTACAAGTTTTACAAAAATGTTTGTGCTTACCATTATGAAACATAGTGTTATTAAAATTTGTTTGAGTAAATTTACTTTATTACTTTCATTTGGAAAATTCCACTTTAAATTAAAGTACTAGTAATTATAGAAAGAATTAGACAAATTATATAACCTCTAAATTAAATAATTTAAGTTAAAGATTTTATAGCTTTGATAAAATAAATATATTTTTAATTAAACTAGAAGGTGGTTTTAATGACTAATAATATTATTTGAAGACTTAGCTTAAGAATTTATTTTTACTAATTTAGTAGTAGAATTTAAGTTTTCGATAATTTATCTTTGAATTATATTTTAAATTTTTATTTTTTTTTCTTTATATTGTTGTAATAATCAATTTATTGATGCTAAAATTAGCTTTATTTAAAAAATTTAATTTAATAAATTTAAACTGTCTTAAGTTATTCTTTGTATGTATAATACATACTATATTCAAATTGATCTTAAATTAGTTATTTAACTTAAAATAAATTAAAAATTATTTCCAATTAAATGGAATCTTTGAAGTAGCATAATTTATATTAAAAAAATATTTAATTATAATATATACACATTTAATATTAAACTTACTAATAATATTTCAATTATATAAGGTGACAAATTTTACATAATTTAATATGAGGGATAACTAAATTTATTGTATAGATAGAATAGGTTATTTAATAAATTATATTTAGGTAACTTATAATTTTTCTTATTTAATTTTCAAACTAAAATTAGTAGTTTAACTATAGTCTTGTTCTAGTTAAAATTTAACTAATTAAGTATAATAGTTTTTAATTATTGGTTTTTACTAAGCTAATTGCGAAATCTATGTAAAGTAGTTATTTAAAGTTATTATATAAAGATTAAGTAACTATATGTTATAGGCTATAGATATATTAAGAAGAATAATCTCACTAATCGAATATTGCTATTATTATAATTATTATTATTATTCATATTCTATAATTTTCTTCATTTTTAAAACAATAGCCTTTATAGGCAAATAAAACAAAAATAGATTAGAAATGATTAATATCTAAGTCGTCATAATTATTCTAATACTCTATATAAAAAATATATTTAATCTTAAATGATAAATTTAAATATTTATATAACAGTTATATCAAGTATTATCTTTTTTAATTTATAAGTTATTAATTTTTGCTTTTATGACTAAAATAGAAAGAAAACAAATAGCTGCTCAACAAATACGAGTATAAGCTACTGAAATATGATTTTATGTAATATTTTAACCATTTGCTCTAAATTTAACATAATTTATTGTTCCTATACAAGGTAATAAAAATTAAATAAGTCCAGTTGTAACATTAATAATTATTAAATTAGTTTGGGTATAATTCAATTAATTGAATGTAGAGCTATAATTTATAAGGTAAAGTTAAATACCTTAACTCTTTCTTCAATAGGAGTATAAGCTATATATATATATTATATAGTAGTTGATTTGCTAAATATGCTTTTTTATTTTAAAAAAATTGCAGGTAAATTTTTCTTTAAATTAGTTTTAACTTTTATTAAAGTTATTATTAAATTTTAATTGGTACTAAGCTTATATAACTTCAACAAGGTTTTAATTTAAGTTTAGTATTTAATACAAATTATATTAGCATATTAGCAGAAAGTAGTAAAACTCCAATTAATATACAAGAAGGATAATAATAATTATTAGCAGGATTTTTTAGTTAACATTCTTAATTACCTTTTTTATTCATGTGTAATATAGTTCCATTTTATTTAGTAAAAAACTTTAAATTTATTTTTATGAGGTTATTGTTTACCTTAATTGATTAAAAATTTAGTAATTGGAATAAATTAAAAATAATTCCAGCTACAGCATCAAGTGAGAATATCTACAAATATGTAAAATACGCAGACGACTGAGTCTTTGTAATATATGAACCAGAAGAGTTTGAGATTAAGATCAGGTATGAAGTATCTAATTTTCTGCGCGAGGAACTTAAGTTAGAACTGAGTGTGGAGAAAACAAAAAATAACAGACCTACATCATGACAAGGCCCAATTTATAGGATTTTTATTAAGAAGAAATAAACCAATGTAAAATAAACGGAAAGTCGTAATTATAAAAGGGACAGTAGTAAGTTGAAAGTGGGTCATAATGTGATGACAACCCAATCCAATTCTAGCTTCATTCTCCAAATTATTGGAAAACTAGTTATTCCTAAAGAAGGGTTCATGAGAATTGAAAAGAAAAGTGGTAAAGGTAGCTAGTTCCCATAGCGGTTAGCCCTTAATATTTATGGAACATAACGGTATCCTAATTAAATAAACTTATTAACCTGGGGACTATCCAACTATTCGCAATTATTTCATAATAGATATGTACTACATACAATAGTGAACTTCATACTGAGACACTCATGTGCGAAAACCTTGGCAAGATAATTAAACCTTTCATCAAGAGCTAAAGTATTTGAAAAATTTGGACAAAAGTTGGAAACCTAAACCTAAAGTAACTCTATAGTGAAGTTATATTCAAAGCCGTATTTCAAGTTAATTCCGATTTGAATAATGGAACCTATCATAACTTAAACGCACCGTCCGAGGCACTTAATTGAAAACTAAGGACCCATTTAAATTTTTTACTTAATTGTAGAATATGCGGGAGCACATAAAGAAAAGCATCAAGTTAGACAAATTAGAAAGGCCGGTAATAAAATCTTTGGATTCACACAAGTAATGTAAAAGCTAAACAGAAAACAAATACCAGTCTGTCAGAGTTGCCATATAAAGATCCACAAAGGAACTTATGATGGATTAACATTGAACAAGTTTACCTGCGCCCACCCGTATTGAGAGCTAGCTTGTATTTATATTTAGGGCTCCTCACGCATCACTGCGTTACACGGCAAACCTAGTATTCTTCTTCTAAAGCACTACAATGCGCTACTGATATCGGAAGGATCAATACTATGCTAAGTCGAACAAATTACTTTTTCTATTTGAATTTAAAAAATGAGTTTTTCCGGCTTATATTTATTATAATGTCCCAAATAATAGTTTAGCGATATCCCCACAAAGTAATTGCCTGTATAATACGTACACAGGATTCTAATTCTAGATTAAATTTAATCGAATGGTAAAAATTGTTGATTTTATCAACTAAAAATTAAAGTAAAATCTAAGCAGAATCAATGAATGTAATAAATTACAATAAATAATAAAATTTAAATTAAATTATAACAATTATATACTAAAGTATGGTATAAATTCAATTAAGCAAATAAAACTAACTTAAAGTTTTTATAAAAATATACCTATTTTAAACAACTATTATAGAGGAGCTATAAGTGAAAAATAAATAATAATTTTTATTTCTTACCGTAGTAAGAGCAAGTATTACTATAATTTATATAATTAGATAACGGAGGAAATTTAATATAAGTATTTTTCATGTGATAATAATACACAGTAAGTCATTAAGGCTAGTCCTTTAACGATGAGATTACTGACTATCGTTTTAACTACTCAGTTTCCAAGGAGTTATCACCACTATTTACGATTAGTTAGGCGGAGTAGGTCCGTTGAGCGAGTAGTTTTAAACTAAAACAAAGCTGTTAAACAAATAAGTAAAGGAACAATTGTTAAAATTGTAAAAACAAGTTCTACAGAAATTCAGCAAAATAGCAAATCTAAAAATTTTAAAAAAATCATTTAATTAATTTATAGTTATGAGTAAAGCATAATATTTCATTCAAAGTATTTTTCCATTTATTGAATTAAGGATATTGATATTATAATATCTTTTTTAAAAAAAGAAAAGAAATGAACAAATTTATGAAATATTCATAAAAAAAAGATTATTAACTTGAAAATACTAATCCTATTAGTACTACTACTACTATACTTATTACTTATTACTTATACTTCAATTAAATTTAATCAACTAAAAATTAATTCTTTCTAAAAATATTATAACAGTATTTCAAAGTTCTAAATCTTACCTGTGTATTGATTGAATTCTAGAGTTCACGTTGTTAAAATAGGATTAACTGAGTAATTAACAAAATCCCTAATAAGATTAAGGTTTTATTTTATTTAGTGAATTTACTGATTTCTTTTAAGTCAGATGCTGATAGATTACCATTATGCTAAAGATGGTGATGATTTGACCATAAAGGAATTTGGCTACCTTCAATTCATTCAGCATAAGTAGAGTTTCCAGTTCTCATAAAACATATTTGACTGACCGTAGATGATGCATTTAAATTTGATTTGATGAACCCTTCCGAAAATACTTTTTGCAGATCATGTTATCCCAGCTAAATAAGTAAATTTAGGTATATTAGTTTTATTTTTATAATCAGGGTTTACTTTATTGGTTTTGGCTCAAGTTAATTGTATATCTGTATTAGGCTCTTTGATTCGTTTTCCAAATTGAAAAAAAGATTTAGCAAAATTAATCAATTTGTATTTTCGTGACAATGTATATGCACACGACATTTATATTAAATATAATACGTATCTTATACTGTTATAATTTGATGCGAAAGAATAAAAATTTAATCAACCGTTTATTTTGATTTATAGAAAGTAATTATTTCGTATTGACTAAAATTAGTTAATTTAGTATAGGGTTGATATTTACCTAATTTATCTTGTCTTATAAGACCATTTTTCTTTAATGTTTCTAAATTGTTATTTCTTTATTTGAAAGTCTAGGCTTTTGTTTACGCCAGAGAGAATCATTCACTTTATGTAACAATGTTTTTTAGTTTCACTATTCCGCCTCCTAAAAAGTTCAACTTATTATCACTTAAATTAGTAAAAAGAGTTTTATCTAAATTCAGAGTTAAAATTTTGTAATAAGAAAGATTTGATTAAGTTTCTATGAGATATGGCATCATCTTTTGATCCTTGTATTAATAACACAAAGTCATCAGCATATCTAATAAACATCATTCGTTTTTGTATTAGGTGTTAGACCTTAAGCTATAATTCTTATTGTAAGTTTCATAGGTAATTGTTAATTTGGTGATATTTTTTTTTTTTTTTGTTGTTTGAATATAAGATATTCACGATTCTTTTTTTCTTGTAGCTCCCTTGTCGAATTTAGTTATTAAACTTTCAATGTATTGCTCCAATTCATTTTTGACAATATTAGCTAATTATTTTTTAGTTGATTAAATTTACATTTTTTGGGTTTAGAACCAGTTTTAGGATATTTATGTATTAATTCTAAGCTCATATTTTTATGTAATATTCTTTTCATGATATTATCTTGGTGATTATTTTCAAACCATTTTCTAGTATCTCCTTTATTTACTCACCTGTAATTTTTAAAATAAAGTGGTAATTGTGAGGAATGTAAAGTTATTCATGCTTGCTATCCTTTACTATAAAGTTTTATAAAATTGTTATAATGATAACTTGTAAACCCTTTTTTAGCTATATTATTTCTTAATGATCCTACAGTTAATACTCGTAATTGACAGGGATTGTTAGGTTTAGCTATATGGACTTGACGACATGCTTTTTTTGTTGTTTTTTAATTTACCAATGTTCAACTCTTAGGCAACTGTTCCAATTCAAGTTAAATATAACACATATAATGGTTTCACAGTAACTCATGCTTACATATCATCATTCTTACCAGAATCTTCACATAACAATGGACTATAAACTTATATTCAGATAAAAGTCTTGTAAATCTTTTCATGTGTTTGATGAAGTTTGTATATCTTACTTTGATGTTTTTTAAAGCAGTACGTGATTTATAATCGTTATTACATTTTCTAATTTAATTTTTTATAACCATGCTCTCACATAAACCCTAGGTTGACTTCAATTAAGATTTTTAACTTTCCTTAGCCTTACTACATTAAAATCAATATGTATCAGCGCTATTGAATTAAGTACCCCTAAGAGCTTTTTGTTCCCAACTTTGCTATTGTATAACGTTTTAGGTTAAATTTTCCGTAGAAGGTTGCGCACAATATACTTAATGTATTACCAATATATTCTATATTACTATCATGTAACACCATAAATTTTATTGAAAACATCTTACCGCTTGCTCATTGTAAATTGCTTATTTATAACTATACAAATATATTCTTCTTTAAGAATGGTTAGACCTATTTAAATGTTTCTCCTATACATATCAAGTTTTGAACATCAACCTTACTATGTTAAATTTAATTTAAAGAGTTTGATAGTATTGAATATTCTTATTTTAAGTGCTAATATTAAAACTTTTTGTCAAGGTCATAGTTTTATACTGTATGATTTTTAAATTAGTTATTCCATGCTTGCATTTAAACCCATTTTTGTGTCCCTTTAAATAAGATTAGCATCTTTATTATTTTATATTAATTATATATTTTTTATAAATATTTGCGCTAGTATAACATTATTTGTAGTTATTATTTTAATTAAAATTTATTCAAATTGTTTACCGCATGTGATACTTTTCTAATTTATAGTGTCCTATTACAGTTTTATATAAAGTTACACCAGGTAGTTTGTCCTTATTAATATTTTAGTTTTACATAACATATAATTTATTTATTAACATATTAGGTATAAGCTGGTTATATTTAACTTTTTCATTATTAATTTATTAATTTTCTTTACATTTAAAACCTTTTGAAGGTTAATATTAGTCAACAAAATCTTAAAGTATACAAGATCACGTAAACTAAGAATTGGTGTACCCTTATTAGTTAAATAAAACTTATTATTTATATTATTCTAATACCTATTAATGTATTAACTCATAATTTATATAACATATCTTATATCTATTGTAAGCAATTAATGTAAAATATATTTTATATATCATTGTATTAATTTGGATCAATAAGATTTTAGTTAACCTAAATATTAAAAATAAGATTTAAATTTTCCTTAAACACTAATAACGTAATACAAATAATTAAATAGTACATTCAACATTCTCCAAATAACTTTATTAAAAAATAAACCCAAATTACCTAAACTAAGAAACACAATAAACAGTTAAACAAATATTAAATAAAAACTAACTAAATAAAATATATTCATAATTTGTATATTACTCCATGCTTCTAAAAATATTTACATTGATATTAATTAATTTTGGATATCTTTTCATCTAATTTACCCTAATTAACTATATCGTAAACCTAACTAAAATAAATTACCAACAAACTAAACAATAAATTAAACAAAGTTTACTACATAAATAAGTAAATAAATATAACTCTTTCTATAATTAAAATAATATCTCTCTTTCTCATCTAAAATTATTTGCATTAATACCAAACTGCTGAACCAAACTAAAATAACATCAATCCTTATAAACAAATTGTGTTGTACCCCTATACTCAAATAAAGCTAACTAAACTCAAAAGAAACAATATATTCAAATAAAGTAAATACTCACTTAAAAAAATCAAAGAGTAAAAAGAATCAAATAAGGAAAACCTAAAAAGTAATAAATAAAATAAAGTAAATTCTAATCTTCTTAAATTAAACCCCACCCCTCCCCCCTGTATCTCTCTAAAAGCTTCAAAGAATACCAGAGATTCTAAAAGTGTATTAAATAAATTAATATGTTAGACACTATCATTAACAGAAACTTTTTTAAAAAAAGTATTTAAATTTTAGCTCTTTGG
>Ga0154004_1000100_pt1 | contig 20555 bp, 19 predicted proteins | sample TSFL088MetaG_FD_104727 | JGI IMG/M metagenome (GOLD analysis project Ga0154004, IMG submission 104727) | Attine ant fungus gardens microbial communities from Florida, USA - TSFL088 MetaG | ecosystem: Host-associated > Fungi > Mycelium > Unclassified | place: USA: Florida, Lake Talquin State... | reverse complement strand
CCCATAGGAGAGTTATATTGTCCCAGAGATATAGTACTACATCTCTGGAGAAGTCAAGATAGGAGTGATCTTACTAATGTTATATCTACTAGGGCACAAGATCTTTACCCAGCTAGACACCTACTGCCCTACTTACTACTACCCTAATACTATGGTTATACTATTACCCCAAGGAGAGGATCTCTAACCTAAATGCCTTCTTAAAAATGCAGCATTAATCTCCTGTGTAGACAAATGACAATGTACCTGTAGCATGAAGTTTATAGTATAAAAGAAGTACAAGTAATTATCCAGCCCACTCGATTGTAAGGTCAAGTCTTAGTAGTAATACCCAAGCTTAGTACCACACCTCTATCTGCAGTCTCTAACTGACTGCAAAGTCCCCTTAAGCCTAGAGCCTGGCTATGTTGTAGTGGTCCTGAGTTGTGTCACTCAGGTACCAAGGAAGATAAGAGAGTAAAGGTGGCAAGGCTCTGTAATGAGCAGTGCCAATAAGAGAATCAAGTTCTGGTATAAGAACTTAGACTGAGATGTCTTAGAACTACTCCTAGTCTGAGTTGACAAGGAGAACTTGATAGAGTTTTCATTGATTATAGTATACTACTTATACACCTCCTGTGTTTACTTCTGTTTATAAACTCCTGCACATCTCCTTTTGGTCATTCCATCTTGTGCATCCACCAATTTTCTAATTAAAAGAAAAGAAAAAGAAAAAATAAATAAATAATGACTTAGCTGTTTTTGGCTATATCATGACAATAGGTTCTCCAAGGATATTAGACCAGGCCACATTATTGATGTTGTAGTAGTAGTTTCAATCATTATCCTCCCAGTTTTGTTGGATGTTTTAGCAAATAGGTCATATAGAAGAGTGTCAGAGGATAGGTCTGTAATTTTCTGGGGTAGAGGGAAATGGGACAGTTTGACTAATGGAAAGTCCATTTGTGAAGAGTACTCATTTGTAATACTTTTAAGTAGTAGGACAATGTTGAGTTTCTAGGATCTTAGTGAGAAAATGTTCCAAGAACTTTTGTCATATTAGAGTGAGACTAATAATAAAGGTAGAGAGTAGTTCATTGTAGAACAACTCTAGAAAATCAATTCTAGCTCATTTGGCTTGTTGTTTAGCTACGAGGAATTTTGGTTGGGATCATTATTTAGAGGAGACAAAATTTCTTATAGTGATCTGGGTTTCTCCTGTTACACTTTTTGCAAACATAGCCAGGGTATTGGTCAAGAAAGTAATCATATTGACTACAGACAAAGCATTGTGTATTGTCTGTAATGAAGGGGGTTCCATTTCTAATGTCTCAAAGTTCTGGATCTCCACAAGTATTATCCAGATCTTATCTAGTTTCTGTTGAGAGATTGCCAGTCTCCAGTTGTCTAGCACTCTTTTTATTTCTTGTGTTATCTTCTTGCATGTTGTCAGAAGAGTTTCTAGTATTAGATCCAGTTGGTAAGTCAGAGTCCTAATTGTTTGTATTTGGTTGGGACTATACTTTTCTTGTAGCAGCACATAAGAGTTGTTAATGGATTTCAGAAATTGGAAACTCATTGAGATTTTTAAGATTGCTCTGAAGTTGGTAGAAATGTTGATCTGCTATGTGTTAAAGATATAAGTATAAAGCCCAATTCTCCCTAAATATGTCAAAATCAGCAAGAACCACTAAATTCCTGATGAGAGTAGACCATAGCTGGGCCAAGAGATTGTCAAATAACATATATTGCTGAATGGGAGAAGTTTCATCAGCAGCAATTTGTTGGTAAGGCACATAGTAGAATAGAGGTATGTCAGTTCCTTGTATACAGATGAACTATTCAATAGATAGGAAGAAGTTGTTGACTTGTTTGTTGTTAACTAGTGAGAGGGTTGGTGGAGTAGTAATGAGAGTTGATGAGCTAGGGGACAAAGACATGAATATGAGTTTCTTTATTGTCATAGCTTTGCTCTTCTTTTATATGCATCGAGAATCTGCTTTAAATTCCCAAGGTTTTCTTCTGGTTCCCAGGTGTATTTTGAATTTGGGTATCCTTTCCAGTGAACTAAAAATTCCTTTACTCTGTTTCTGGTTCTTGAGTTAATAATATCTTCAATTTCCCACTCTTCTTCTTTTGCAATAATTTTAGGTAGGGGTTTCTCCAAGAATTTTCCATATTAGGTGTTCTCTTCTGTAGGCCAAAGTAAATGAACATGGAAAATAGAATGTATCTTCCAGTATAGTGGTAATTTTAGCTTGTAGTTTACAGGTCCTATTCTTTTGAGTATTTTGAAGAGTCCTAATCATTTTGGTACAAGTTTCTTTGAGGGTCCTTCTATTTGGATATACTGAAAGTCTAGCCAAACTCATATTTCAATTTTGAGATTTAGAAGTTTGTTTTTGATTCTTTAATTAATAATATTCTTGGCAACTTTATATGCTTGTTTGGTATTTGTCCAAATATTTTCCATATGGTTAATTCTGTTGTTGGCTGTAATAGATGAAGTTTCTGGAATATCAACGTGTTGTTTAGTAAAATGTCCAAATATGAGTTCAAATGGAGTATATAATTTTTTTCCATAGTCTTGAGTTATGAGTATATTCAGCCATTGGTAGTTTGTCTGCCTATATTTCAGGATTATTAGCATAGTAAATAACAAGGTAAAGTTCAATTTCTTGATTAAATTGTTCAGTGTCACTGTCTGTTTGAGGGTGAAAAGTAGTAGATATTGCTTGTTTAATCTCTAGTTCCTGTAGGAATGCTTTCATAGACTTGGCAATGAATTGAGTAAGGGTCATGGTCAAATATGACCTTATCAAAAATACCAAACCTTTGGAAAAGATTGTCCATTAAAAGTGTTATACTTCTTTCTAAGGTTACTTCTTTTGTTATTGGTATTAATATTATTCCCTTTGTTAGGCCATTGTCTACCATAGACAAAATAGAATTATATCCTCTCAATTTGGAAAGATTTGTGATTAGATCCATAGCAATTGGTACAAAAGGTCAATTAAACTATGGTACTGGAATTTCTTAAAGTAGTGGTTTTAAGGGATATCAATTTATCTTGAATCTTTGGCAATTTTCACAACCTTTTATATAGTTGGTAATGAATTGTTTGAGTCTAGGCCATGAGTGGTGTTCTGATACTTTTCTGAATATCTTCTTAATACTAGAATGTCTAGCAGTTGACGAGTTATGATATTATTTGAGTATTTTTTGCTTTTTTTGTAATGTTGGTTCATTGGTTAATTCTTTTGCTGGGAATATTAATTTGTTAATAAATTCATCTGGTATTACCTGTTTTGGTTTATCCTCATCTTTTTCTTTGATAAATTTTTGAGAAAGGGTGTTTACTGGAGTATTCTTGTTACTAGCTATATGTTTGATCTTGATTTAATAGATACTAAGTGTTGTAGACTATCTTGTCATTTATTGTAATAGTTTAGCAGGGTTTGTTCAGTGAATGATATTATTGTGATTGGTCCAAATGATGGTTTCTTCTGGTGCTCTATTAATATAGTATCTTTATTCTTGAATAGCTTAGATAATAGCAAGAAATTCTTGTTCCAAGGTATGATATTGTTTTTCCACTGGTGAAAGTAGTTTTGAATAAAAGAAACAGAGATATTAAACTCTATTATCATCTCTTTGTATAAATACTACTCCTGTTGCATGATTTGATGTATCAGCAAATATTTCAAAAGGTTTTTTTTGTTGGATTGGGAGTAGGTTTGTATAGTTCTTGGTGAGTTCTGAATGCTTCTTTTTACTGATCCTGTTTTTAGATATAGACATTATTATATCAAAGTCATATATTGAATGCTATAAAATATCTTGATTCTTGTAATTTGTCTAGGATTAACTGAACATTGGGGATTGGATAGGTATTTTTGACAGTGTATTTGTTGAAATAACAATAATCTTGGTATAGTCATAGTTTTCCATCTTTCTTTGTAACAAAAAAGAAAGATAATACCATTGGTAATTTTGAGGGTTTAATATATTCTTTTCATAAGTTTTCTTCAACAAATTTCTCCTGCTCCTTGATTTCTGCAAACAATAATTTGTAAGGTTTGGAAGCTTTGGGTTCAAATATTGGTTTTGTTTCATTTTGTGATCCCATGTTCTTGCAGGTAGAAAGCATTCACTTTTCTTCTTATCAAATAATAAGAGATATTCATAATATTCTTCTGGAACAATTTCTTTAGTAGTATGATTATCTTTTTTCTTACTTTTTTGTGCTAATATCTGTGAAGTAGAGGTTTTAGTATTTAATTCATAAATCTCATGGTTTATCAATCATAGATTCTTCTATTGTGACTTGAGTAATTCACTATAATTCTTTGTTAGCTCAAGATCTCTCTATTTCATCATATCTGTTTTCCAATTAATAATTAGATTATGTGTTTTGAGCCATAAAATGCCTAATATGATTCATAGTTTTCTAAGATCAGCAATTACAAGTTTGAGTTTGAGTTTTCAGTGATCAATGATAGTATCTATTTTTACAAAGTTAGTAATTCTTTTGTTTTTGTTAATACTTCTGTTTCCATTTCATATAGCAAGTAGTTTCTTGAGCTTTTTCTTGGGTAGTTTCCAGTCCTTGACAAGATGTTTGTTGATTAGGTTGAGTTCTGCTCTTGAATCTATTAGTGATAATACATCTATGGTTTTCTTCCTAGAAGCACTTGGGTTGGGGAGTAAAGAGTATTAGATTGACATAGTTTCAACTGCATTTCTATAATGTCTCTTATATATAGTCTATTTACTTGCCTATTATTGTCTATTATGCTGGAAGTTTTGAGTAAGCTAAATATAGTTCCTAGTCACTTTGGGGAAAATTCTCCTCTTTTGTCTCATCTGAATCAAAGTCAGTTGAGGCTTCTTCTGGGATATTTTCTGTAAGGTCTCTTTTCTTGTAAGTCTTTTTGGTGAATTGATTCTTTTTAGCCTTATAGAATTTGTTATAGGAAAGAGCTTTGAAGTTTGGTTATTTTGGACATTGGCAAGTAAAGTGTCCAGATATTCTACAACTAAAACATTTTCCTTGTTTGAATGACTTTTTTTGATCTTGGGTAAGAATATTATTGAGGGTCTAGTGTACCAACTCCTGGATATATTAATTGGTAGTTTCTTGTTTGTTGTTAGAGTCTTCTTGATTCTGGAGAGTATTTTTGTAGTTTTCTAGTATAGTTTGTATATTATCAATGTCCATAGCATCTGGGTCTTTATAGTTGCTATGGGGTTAAAGCCAGTCTGGATTTATGTAGTGTTTTTCTTTGGCCAGAACTCTATAGGGGTGTTTTCTTTCCTTTTCTCCCAGATAGATTTTTTCCATGTAGATAATCTCTTTTTCTTGTTTTGCTACTTCAATCCATACTTGGAGATTATTATCAGGTCCTTGGCAAATGGCTTGTATTGCAATATTGGAGTCCAGACCTTGTTTAAATAGATGAATAAGTTGCAAAACATCTGTAACAAGATATCTCCTGCCATATTGAATAGTTGAAATACTGAGTCAAGGGCTGCAAAAAAGTCTTCTATAGTTCTGAGGTATATTTCTTGTCCTGAGACTGTATAGGCTACTATGAATTCTGTTCTCCAAACCAGGGCCTTTTTGTTTATGTAGTAGAGTATGAATATAATAGTTGTATGTTCATCTGGAAAACTATATTTATGGATGAGTATATACAATGAACAGTTTTCTTTCTATTTTTGATAATTTCTTGGGTCTCCATCAAATTTGTCTGGTTGAATATATTTGGGTCAATATTCTTGCTAGATTATTGATGTCACTGCAGAAATATCTGATGATTCTATTAATGGCTTTTTAAAGATATTGTAGAATGAGTTTCCTTGGTTTTTTACTGAAGATCCAAAAGTTCTGTGTTCAAGAATTTCTGCTGGATTAGTAGAAGTTGAGGGAGCTGCTTGTGTACTTGTAGAGACTGTATCTATTGCTTTGGACATTTCTATATTAAGGTTTTGTTCAAAGGCTTATTGTTGGATTTTTGATTGTTTGATGGTTTTTTCAATTTCTTTTTCTAGTTTGCTTTTTGAATCTGTTGAAGAGGTTCTGGGTCCAAGTTGTAAAAAGAAAGATTGTTGAGAGGTAGTTTGTTCAATGGAGATAGTAGGATAGTGTCTTCTTGATTATCAAGAGATGGGAATGGGTTTTCTGTTGTATGATTTTGACATATACTAAGATGATATCTCAAGATTTCTTGGACAATCCTTTTTTGTGTTCTTTCACTAATAGGTCTAGTAAAAATGAGATTGCTGGTGTTAATGAAGCTAGTATCTTTTGTGAAGTTACTATCTTTGGTAGACCAAGTATATCCTAAAAATGTTGAGGTTGTAGATTCACTATGCATGGTTACAATAATATTCTGGCTACAGTACAAAGCAATAAGAGCTCAGGGGCTCTATACAGTATAGCACAAGGCAATGAGAACTAGTAGAGTGTCAATGATACAGCACAAAGCAATGAGAGTTGGTGACTATAATTTTAGTAAGTGTTGTCACTTGTAATGAAGAAGGAAGTTCTCTCTTAATTGTTAAGACCCTAGACTACAAGGGTGAATGTTTGCTTCAATCTTAAGCCTATATTAATACTTGATATCTCTTTGCCCCTTTACAAAGGGTCTGGTTAAGGTTTTTAGAAGAGTTATATTGCAAGAGTGAATATCAAGACTTTTAGTCACACTCTATAAGTTAATCCAAAGACTGGAGAGAATATAGGGTTTCAAGAGAGGTAGGTTTTCAGATAAACCACAAAAAAAGAGAACTTTCTGTTCCTTTTTCTTTCTGGATTGTATTTATCCTAACTAGTAACGTCACAAGAACTACTATCCTAAGTACTAGTGAGTAATAGTGAGTAACTAGTTGAGTCAGAGTCTATAAATAGGTTAGTCCAAGGTTTTCCCATTTATTCTAATGTTCCTAACTATAATAAAATTTGTCTATAATTATCCTAAGATTTCTTTATTTATCCTAAAGCTCCTAACTATAATAAAATTTATCTATAATTACCCCAAGGTTTTTCCAATGTTTCTCCTTTAGTCCAATATCTATAATTAGTCTGATCAAGTCTAAAGTCCTAACCTTGGTGTACTAATATATTATCTATTATATTATCTTTGTCTCTCTCATCTTTTACTGCTATCATCTTTTTTACCATTCACTTATTATCAGTCCAGAGCTGATAATAGTTGTAATTCTAATGTAATTCCATAACAAATTTCATCCAGCCTCCAGCCTCTAGAAGTCAATACTAATAATCTATATCCCAGTACTGAACCATTGGTCATCCCCTACTAAGTAAACAAATCTATAGACCTGAACCTATAGGACAATAACTTTACTCTAGTCTCTCTACTAGGTGTCAACAAGTATCTCAATAACAATACCAAGAACATATCTTGTTCTCTTTAAAAAATGGCAATCTTTATAAGATAAAAGTCACTAGCTAACAGAGACATCAACTAGTTCTTCCAACTCTTGAAAATAGGATATGCTACTTAAAAATTCATATATGAGACTAGGTAGGACAAACTTCTAGCTGGGAAAAGCAACTGCTCTCTATCAAAGATATAAGCTCAGATGTTACGAAGTAAATAAAATAACTCAGTATATATTTACCTATCATGTTATATACTAGAAAATTTGGTATAAATTAATATTTTTATTCATTTTCTTTATTATTATTATTTATCTCCTATAGGAGTATTGCATTTCAGACTAGGAGTATTATGTTTCAAACTAACTCTCTCCTACTCCAGTTATGGTATATATATAGAGTAGATACATAGTAGTAATCTAGTTCATAGATTAAAGTCTTAAAGTCATAAAGCTACTTTCTCTTGTAGTGTTTTCTGTTATATAACTTCTTACTTTCAAATTTACCACTCTCTTAGACAACGTTCTACTATTCTGAAATAAGTAACTATACATGCAATAAAAGATTGAGGTATAGTGTACAAGCTGAGGCTAAGGTTGTTCTACTTCTGTATTGTCATTGTATTCCCTTTAGACCAGTGGTAAAACCATAGGACTAGAGAGCAACATCTTTTATTTTACTTAGTAGTATATTCCTCTCTCTGACTCCACTTATTGCATTACTTTCCAGAACCCAGAGTATGCACTCATAGTATATTCATAGTAATTCACAGTATATTCTAGCCTTTTTATGCTACTATCCCCTTTCTACTTGACATATCAGAGATATAAGCTGTATATATTAGTAATTTACATTAATACCATTAAATATAATAGAGTTCTCACCTCAGGTATCATAGAGTAAGTTAGACAACTGAGAGAGAAAGAAATAGATCTAGGCCTTAAGTAGCATATCCAACAAAGATATAGAGTACTATACCAGTAAGTATCAAAAATAAGAAAATGGAAGTACCATATTAGTCTAGTAATAACATCATAGAGAGAATGTGCCAGTCTCATCTGGTAGAGAACAATATAGGTATATTACTAGACCACTTCAATATTCTTTACAACAAATGATTGCTTCTTAATTCAACAAAAACCAAAAAGAGCAACATAACTACTTTCTCTTGATGTCTCAGAGCACTCATAAAAAGGTCTCTAAGATTCTACCCTCCATCTCTTCTAGGCCCAGTACAGCAATACTTGCCAAATCAAAGTACAACCAAGGTACTAAAATATTCACCTAGATTACAAAAAACAATGCAGTAAGCATACTAAAAATTAGGAAAGCTTTTCCTTCCCTTTTATCTAAAAATATCATCAAAATATACAGTATAGGTTTTAGTAACAAGCCCTACAGCTGTCCAAAACTCAGCGTAACCACTAAAAGGCCACTGCAAAAACATATTCTCATTTCAATAAGCAAGGAAAACAAAGATACTATATTGTATTGGGCAGATATTTATGTTAGAATTATCAATAGCTATTTAAAACTTGTAAATCTGTTACATCAATTGACTGCATCTATACAATATGGAATAGCATCATAGTTACTACTAGCAAAGTTACCTCATTTTTAGACCTAACTATTATGGAAAAGTACTTCAAAGGTTTTAAAGAAATTAACATTAACAACAATATAACACCTCACCTTCCCCAATCAAAGTCATATCTTAAGATCTTAGGGGTTTCCTTTTATAGAAATAACTTGTCTGCTTCTATTAGCAACACCTAAGTCAAAGAAATACTATCACAGCTAAGTATGTTCACTAATATCATCCTGGTATTACATTTCTAGATAGTTAGAGCCTTTCTAAAGTCTAATATAGCTGTAATATAGCTCGATATCTAGGACTTACAAAGTAGAACAAAAGCAAAGACTTCTATTAACAGAAGCTTAAACTTTGGTTGCTATGTAGCTACTTTCCAAGGCACTAACATAAATCCTAGAGTATTGCAGTACAAAAATTGTTGGAAGTAAAAATATACTACTTATGTATGCCAAGCATATAGAGTCAAATACCAATAGTGTAGTAGACCTCACAAGCTTGAGTACTACTAACAAATAGCATGGTATTGCAGAAGAAACCCTCAAGCAAATTCATCTCTACTAAAAACCAAACAAGACAAACCTTGTCTACATGTATTCAGATGTATTAACTACAAAAATAACCACTTTGCTAACAGTACTGAATGTCCCTACTAGAAACACTGGTTCAACAGAGAATAGCATACAAAAAAGTCCCAAGAGCTCAGAGAAATCCAAGCTAATTCAATTTACTCTGGTATAAGTAGCAAAAAACAATGAATCTTAAAATTCTAAAGATCTACTCATAGAATATATACAGGAATAAACTACTTACACGAAACTATTCTAGAAAAGAAAAAATATAAGTATAACATAGTCTTTATACAAGAACTCCCTTGGTACCCTATTAGATAGATTCCCAGCCATGTATCAGCAGATGACAAGCTTTTTATAGAAGCTCTACACTACCTAATATAAAACCTATCCACTTATGCACCAACCAGCAATAATGAACAGCCAAGAGTATTCACCTATGTTAACAGTAGAATAAATACTCTAAGACCTACATTGCATACTAATATACTAAACCACTGTAATATAAGCCTCATCTCCTTTTTAAATATAAATATCACTTATTTTCTATCTAATATCTACTTAGATGACCATCAAAGTACCCTGATACATCTCAAGAATACTAAAACAAACCTCAATAAGATGCTTATCATAACAGAGGACTTCAAAATTAGAGACTTTAACTAGGACTCTTCTTTCCACTATCACTTTCTCTATATAGAAACTCTCTTTGAGATTGCAGATAGCCTAGAACTCCAGATATCAAATCCTATCAATCCTGGCCCCACATGATATGCTGATAATCTCTCTGATATAGTGACTTAGCCTAAGATGACTTAATCATACTCTAAGTCCAAGTTGATAAGGAAAACTTAATAGAGTTCTTGTTCAATTCCTATATACTACTTATATGACTACTACATGGTCTATATACTACTTTCCCACACTCATTATGTAACTCTATCATATAATGTCACACTAACCTGTGACATATTATATAATACTTTTCCACACTTCTTTCTTGTATAGTAAGTCCAAATAAGAAAATAAAATAAAATAAAAGTAAAGTAAAGTAAATAATGACTTAACCATTTTATCAAGTCATGACACTACTCTCCTTTCAAGATTTCTCATTCTGAGAATTTTTTACAATTTATTATATGGGTCTCTAATATTTTCTATTTTATTGTTATCTTTTTCCATCTATTCTTTAAGTTCTGAATTTTCCTGGTCAATTTTTTCTTCTTTCTTTTCAATTGTCTCTATTGTTTTTCACCCTCTAACTCTGCCTCCTTTCCAATGTCTCCAATTCCTCTCTAGTTTTGCCTAATATTTCTCATTATATCTCTTATCTAACTATTCAAATAACTTTTTTGCTATAAATTTTTCTAGTAATTCTTCTTTTCTAAATGTCCCTTTTTTCCTTTCTTGTCTTTTAATGTCTTCCATATCTCTTCTATATTCCTTTTCAAACTCCTCTATTGCCTCTTTTGTATTACCTAGGTTTTTCTTTCCTTTCTAAGTGTCTGATTCAGCTATAAACCCTTTTTACTGTACCAAATACTTGTCCTTTTCTCTTATTTATTACTTGTTCAGAATTCCCTCAACCTTCTATTCCTTTTTCCTCTCAGTTTTAACTGGAGTTGGTTGTTTCTTTTTCTATCTCTTTACCTAGCCTATATATTATTGTATTCTACTAACATTAACTACTAAGTGTATTTTAATTATAGCTGGTAGTTTTAATTCCACTGCATTTAGTAATACTATTCTTTTGATTTTGTAAGGCTCTACAAACCTTTTTATTAGCTTTTCTGTTCTTCTACCAACTATCTAGTACTTTAAATCCTTGGTGCTAAGCATTACCAAGTTCTTTACTTTGTACTTATCAGCTTCTTCTCTCTTTCTATCTGTATATTTTTTTATTTCTTCTTGTGCTTTCTCTAGTACTACTTTTGCTTTTTCTTGAATTTTTCTTATTTTTGTCATAAATTTCTCTATACCTTTATATTTTTCTTTCTTTCTCATTTTAAACTCTATTCTAGGATCTTGTTTATAATTTACTTTGAAGAGCAATATTTTTGTACTAGAATATATCTTGTTATATATAAACTCAGCTGTTTCCAACCAATCTGGCTACTGTTTCTGTTTGTGGTCTATGAATATTCTTAAGTACTACTCCAATTCTTGGTTGACCCTTTTTGTTTGCTTATTTGTTTAAGGGTAGAATGCTACTAACAATTTACTTTTAATCTCTAACATTACTCCTGGCTACTAAAAATTGTGGGTGACCAACTTTATTGTTTTTTACTGCCCTCTATGTCCTCCTACTGACATGTTATAGTATAGTCTAATGATTTTCATTCTCAATCTATCATCTTTAGGTATATATACCTTTTTCTCTTTGTATATAATGCCATTTACTTTCCTTTACTCCTTATTCCTTAACATTTTTACCTCTGCTTACTTCATTTCTTCAACTACCTTTATTACTTTGTTGTCTTTCACCTTTAACTGTCTTACTTCCTCTAATAAATCTACTCTTTCTATGATAATTTCTACCTTTTTTGTTTTTTTTATTTCTAGCCATTCTGGCTTTATCAACATCTCATTTTCATTGTTTCTTTTTACCTCTACTTCCTAATTTGGCCTTTTACTCAGACTATCTGCCTTTTTCATTTTGTTTTCTGGAATATATTTCAATGTAAAGTCAAACCTTAACAAATATAATGTCTATTTTATTTGTGTATAGTTTAACTTTTATACCTTTATAAAGTATTTGAAATTTTTATGATCTGTTCAGATCTCAAACTTAATTGTTATTTCTTCTAGGAATTGCCTCTATACTTCCAAGTATTTAACTACAACTAGCATTTCCTTATTATGTATCTTGTAGTTTCTTTTTGTATTACTTAGAGATTTTGAAATAAAAGCCACTAGTCTTCACAATTTATTAGAGTACTTTATTGACAGTACTCTTTTAGTTATATAGTTTAAGATATCTGCCTCTATTCTAAATTCTTTGTCTAGATCTGAGGCTGTTAATACTGGCTTCATTGTAAAGATTTTTTTGAGTTTATTAAATCCTTTCTGCTACTCTTGCCTCCACTGCCACTTCACATCCTTTCTCATCAACATGTTTATTGGTCTAGCTACTCAAGCAAAATCTTTGATAAACCTTCTATAATAATTTGTGAGGTCTAAAAATTTTCTGATATCTTTCACATTCTTTGGTTCTAGTCAGCTGAGTACTTCATCTATCTTCTTTTTCTCTATCTCTATTCTGTCAGGCCCTATAACAATACCTAGGAATTCTATCTTTTTTACTTTCTACACATATTTTTCTGGTTTGACATACAAGTTGTTTTTCTCTAGTCTTTTCAGTATTTTGTCTACAATTTTATTATGTCTCTCTTCTGTTTCTATTTTTACTAGCATATCATCTACAAATGCAGTAACCTTTTCTTTATTTATTAGATCTCTCAAGATTTCATTTATCATTATCTAGAATGTGGCTAGTGAATTTGTCATCCTAAAAAATATTACTATTGGTTCAAAAGACTCTATATGTGTTGTAAACACTCTCTTCTACTTATCTTCTTTCTTAATTCTTACATTGTTGAACCCCTACCTTAGATCTATTTTAGTAAACACTTTCTTGCTTCCTATATTGTCTATTAGGTCTGTAATTAATAAAAGCAGATAGTTATTTTTTACTGTCTGGTTATTCAGATTACAGTAGTCCATTACTATCCTCTTGCTTCTATCCTTTTTGTTTACAAAAAATACTGGTAACATCTGAGGAGATTTAGATAGCCTAATATACTCCTTTCTCAATTGGTCATCTACAAAGCTCTAGACCTCTTTTTTATTTTTAGATAAAAGATAAATCCTTTTTTTTGTGGTTTGAATATCTCCTTGAGATCTATAACATGATCCTAAACCTTCCTTGTTGGTATCCTCTCTGACTTTACTTTTCCAAACATCTTTTTTCACTTTAAAAATTTCTTTGGGACCATTTCCTTAATTCTTCTATAGTTTGTTTTGACTTTTTCCTCTTTTCTCCAGTCTTTTTTATTATCTACTATCCATCTTACTATCCTTTTTTCTTTTAGGGTAGCTACTTTCTTTTTCCTTTTTGTTTTCTTGTTCTCTTTCTTTTTATTGCTTCTTCTACACAGTAGTGGATATCTTATTATTTTGACCTTTTCAGTTTCCCAATTAATTTCTAGGTTATAGACCTGCAACTAAGGTATTTCTAATACCACTTCTGTCCTTCCTAAGTCACATATGTTCATCTTTATCTTTTCTACATAACTTTTATAATATACATTCACTTTTACTTAATATATAATTGTCCCTATACTATTATTTGTCTCATTTATGTTTCTAACAATCACCAGCTTCTCTAGCTTTCATAGTCTAAATCCATATTTGGCTATTATCTTTCTGTCCACAAACATCTCTGTAGCATCACTGTTTAAAAGTGGCTTTACTGTCATGCCTTTATACATGTCTATTTTCTTTATTCTAATATTCAGCTATATTTCTCTTAACATCTTAAATGCCCTCTCTATTTCTTTCTGCTTACCTCTCTCTTTTGCTGTGCCTTTTAGAGCCTTTGTCTGTATGTCACTCTACTGTACTTTTCTCTGTTTAGGGTACACTACTACCTTTCAGTTCTACTATAGTTGTTTTTTTCTTGTTCTATACTCTGGACATCAAATATTTCTTCTTTTCTCCTCTAATATTTCTTTCCTACTATTGTATCTTTTCTTTTATACTTTGTACATTTAACCCTACTTTCTACTTCATTATTCCTCCATTTCCATATCTCTAAACAATTCTCATACTATATATTTCTCAGCCTCTCTCTAAAGACAAAACTCTGTTCTTGGTTCTTCTCTGTCTTAGTACTTTCATAGTTGTATCCACTACTCTCTACAAATGTCACCACCTCCCATCTTGTCTTTTAACCTTTCTCCCCTAACACTATACCTTTCAGAGACATGCCCTACATACTGCTGTACTTTTATACCTTTTTCCATAGGGGACATACTAGCCTTTTCTTTTTCTGCTGTATCTTTTGTAGTTTCACCACATACACTGCTTCTTTCTCTTGTTGTCTTTTTTTTTTTTTTGAATTAACAATTTATAATACAGGGCTCACTAGTAGTTTATAGCAGCACTACAGAAAAGGTAGTTATATATCCCTGGTATGTGTTATAAGCATGCCCTATACTACCTAAACACAAGGTTCAAGCAAGTAGATAGAGAATAGAGAGACTAATGTCTAGAAAAAGACAAGACCTAACTTTCAAATTATGCTCACAATGTCTCCTATACCTCCAATCAGAAAACTGTACTCTATTGCTAGACTAGTTCTTAGTACATACAATATATGGTAATAAACACTGAAACAAGTACTCTGGTCAAACCCCTTTTTAGAAAGGTACCAGTAACTTCTTAATGAGTTAATACTCTAATAACTCCTTAAATGGTTAAGATGAAAAGTAGGACACTTTATCCATATTACAAGTACTAAGCTTCTATCATATAGATTGTAGAGAACTACAGCTGTTCTGAGTATAGTAGTTTCAGTAGTATTATTATGCTGTTCTATAAGCAATTATCTGGTTGACCTAGGACCTTTGAATAAGAGGACACCCAGCTAGATAGTGTTCAAGACAACTATCTATACTAAGCAATATTGTCAACCCAACTCTCTAACCAAAAGAATTCTTGACAGGATGAGCCTTTGCCAGGTCAATGTGTTTAATACATATTGTAATGATTATATATTAAAACATAAGTAAAGAAAGTATAAATATAAATGGTAAGTTATAACAATAGAGAGGATGGTAGTTGTAAGAGGAAAAAAAAAGGATGCTTGTTATCTTCTTTCTATCTTAAAGTTAGAATACTCTCATTTATAATGTTCTATTCTCCAAAATTTGAAATATCTTACTTCTTTTTTCTCTACTATTTTCTGTCTTCTCACTTTTACTTTTTCTCTTACTTCACATTGTATCACCCTACTTGCTATCACTTCAAATTTATTCTAGAGAATTGGTTTTTCCTTTATCTCTTTCTTTTTATTCCTACAGTTATGAACTAAATGCCCAAACTTTTTACAACATTGACATATTCTTTCTTTTCTTTCTTCTAGTTCTGTTCTTAGTTTAGCAAAGGTGTACTTTTGGTTAAACAGACCACTCATGAGAGAATTGTATTGGAATTGAGATATCATGTTAATGCTTTACTAGTATAAAATAAATAGTTAATCTCACTAGTTATACTACATCTGCTGGAGTACAAGATCTTCATCCAGCCAGAGTCCTACTACTCTACTAACTACTGCCCTAATAGTATGGTTAGACTATTACCCAACAGATAGGATCCTTAATCTAGATAATCTTCTAAAGAATAATTGCCACTCTTTTATGTAAACAGATAACAATATATCTGTAGTATAAAGTTTATACTAAGAAAGTGGTATAAGTAACTATACAGTTTACTTGATTGTAAGGTTAGGTCTCAGTAGTGATGTTCAAGCTTGGCACCATACTTCTACCTACAGTTCCTAACTGACTATAAAGTCCCCTTAAGCCAAGGGCCTAGCAATATATAAAGATAACTAGTGATTGTAGTAACTATTAGCTAAGAGTCAATGAGATTATGAGAGTAAAGATGAGCAAGGTCCAAGACAGATGGTGCTCTAGATGTGAAATTGAGTTCTAGTATAGCAACTTAGCCTAAGATAACTTAGTTGTACTTTAAGTCTAAGTTGACAAGGAGAACTTGATGGAGTTCTTGTTTAATTCCTATATACTACTTATACAACTATTACATGGTTTATGTACTACTTTCCCACACTCATTATATAACTCTATTATATGATATCACACTAATTTATGATATGTTATATAATACTTTTCTATACTCTTTTCTTGTGTAATAAGTCCAAAAAAGTAAAGTAAAGTAAATAATGACTTAGCTGTTTTGCCAAGTTAAGATATCTGACTTCAACTCTATGATTAACTTAATGTTCCTTCAATACAACAGTACTGTATTCCACAACTATTACTTAATTTTCAGTGAGCACAAACCTTTAGATTATGTCCCTTTTATAGTTGATATTAATATACAAGAAGAAGACTATCAAAATGTTAGAAATATATTAGTAAAAGATAATGATAAAGAAAATTATTTTCTTTAGGAGCTTTCTCATATACTACATAATACCAGTATCACTAACATTTACACTATTATAGACCTCAAAAGTGCAGTTAATGAATTTATGACAGTTACAGAAAGTCTATGGACTAACTACTCAAAGTACCCCAATATCACTAGACATTTCAAAGAATAGTGGAATACTAGGTACATCAAAAACATTGTTCAATACTATCTTACAAACAGTCTCTAAGACTGGAAAACATTTATAAAAATACTCAAAGATATAAAACAGAAATATTTTAATAAGAAAATTGAGAAAATTGTAGCAACCAAAAATAGACCATAGAACTTAATGAATTGGATAAAGAAAAAGTAACTCCCAATGAATAAAGTTATACAATTCAATAGATAATCATTCTTTCTATAACTCCATCCAAAATAGACCAGTAAATCTAAGTATTTTCCAAGAAATACTAACTGCTCTTGCTATTAAATGGCCTCTTTTCTCTGTTGTTGAACTATATAATATATTAACCAAGTACAACAATAACTCAATTACTAGACCCAATCATATATCTTAGCAATATCTAAAATCTATTCTAAGTAATTCTAAGTGTGCCACTAATATAGTCAATATAGTTAACTCATGTATTAGACTTAAGTACTAGCCTAAGTACTTCAAACAATTCATCTCCATTGTCATTCTCAAGTTTCACAGAATGAATTACAATTTGCTAAAGTTATTCTGCCCCATTGTTCTTCTCAGCACCATTAGTAAATTGATAGAAAAAGCCATCAGCAGCTGACTTTGAATACACTATTGCTTTAAGATTTCTTTATCTATATTAACTAGATAGTATCAAGCAACAATCCTCTACTGATACAAGCATCCCCTTCATCCACAATATTCATATAAAATAGATAAAAGGTCCAAGAACAAATGTTCTTGCTTTTGGTATAGTACAATTCTATTTATTTCTTAACTACTAGCTTCTTTTTATAATTCTTGTTAAAGTTAGTTTGAACACCAACATTGTAGAATTTCTCTTTTACTACTTTATAGACAAACATATCTAGTAGTAGAACTAAACTCTATATAAGCCTGCTTTATATTTTTTAATATTGGCTTATAGCCCCAAGTAATAAGTATTATCATATCAATGATGAGTTAGCTAAAATGGTAGTGTTGGAAGAGTGGAAAGGTAATAGAAGGATAATAGTATAAGTAAAATAGAAAAGTTAATGAAATAATAGAAAAGTTAATAGAATAATGTTTGAGCTTGGATATATTTATTATATTAAGTTTATTGCAATACAAACAGATGTGAAAGTCAAATAAGAATCATTCTTGCTACAGTTGTACTATAGACTAGTAGTCACATACTGTATAGTATACTACTACACCAAAAGAGCAATATTAGCAAGACTACTTGCTAATGAAAGTTCAGTTATTTATGTAGTTCTTTGAACAGGTATTTTATTATATCTCTATGTCACTATTTAGTAGTTACTTTTTTGTAACAGTCCTTATCACTTATCTACCTTGCCTGTAGCAACTTAACTTAAAATGATTTAATTGCACTTTAAGTCTAAGTTAACAAGAAGAATTTGATGGAGTTTCTATTAGACAAGGCTTTCACCTGTGTCTTCAGCATAGGCTTTAGCATTTACTAATTCTAAGTAGTGATAACTAAACTTATATCTGAATTATATAATTTTTTTATTTTCTCATTACTTATGTCCTAATATTATTTAAAGTGTTTTTAAGTCTATTGCAATATATACAATATGATTTTTACTATGGTCTAATACTGTTAAATACTTCTTTATACACTATATTGAGTGTCCTTTTGCTTTTTTGGCTCTGCTCTAGAAGAAGTACTGAAATATTCAATAGTGAAATACATCTTGAAAATGCTACATAAAGTTGTTTATGTAAAAACACTGATACTTTGAGATTAATTCCTATATGTTCTACTAACTGTTCTTGAGACTTGTTGATAGTCATGGCAAAGACTAGTCTAACTAGGAATTGAAGTCTTCTGAGTGGTACAGATAGTGTTTTTGTATTGGGTGACAGTCTAATTCTTGGAATCAATATAATCTCTCCTGCAAACTTTTTGTCCTTGTTAATAATTCTATACTAGAGCACTTTCCTTCTTATATTTAACACTACTATTCTTGTCCCATTACAAAGCCCTTCTCTTGGATCCAAGTTTCTTAGCAAGATAACTGGACAGCCAACTTTGAGACAAAATAAAGCAGGAGGCAATCTACCAATATTAAGTTGTTGAAGGAATTCTACAGGATAAGCATAGTGCATTCTATCTTTCTCAAGTACAGAGTCTACACTTCTCAGTATATGGACTTCTATATTTGGCCCTGGATTAAACTGTTGAAGAATAGCTTCATTAATATTGTATACTTTATTATTTTTAGAACAGAGAATGATGCAATCCAAAAAGTACTAGTTATCTTTAACCCCTTGATGGCTAATCCTTAGATAGACTCTGTTAATGAGAGTATTGAGATCAGCACAAAACATAAGCTAAGGAACTTGAATTATATTACTATCATCTATTGTTGTACCAGCACTAATTTCCAACAACCACTGAGCATAATAATTATTAGTTTCAGAATGGCCTAAGTGCATGTTATGTCTGAAATAAAAAAAACTTGATGTTTCTTCACAAATTTCCTCTACAAAGAAATGCTGCCACCACTTGTTGACATGTTTCTCCAGGTACAATAGACAAAGTTTGACAAAAATCCCCTCCAAATACCATAGTAATTCTATCAAATAGATGATCATTCTTTAGATAATATATCAATTCAACAGCTATCAAGTACAAGTGATCACTTACTTCAAGTAAGTCTCTTAGATATTGATCAACAGCATCAATGTTATACTTGTACTGCATAGGAACTTCATCCCAAATAATAACTTTAGTCTGCTAGATAACTGGAAACATGTAACTATTCTGTTTGAGTCTAGCCACAGAGTCCTCAATAAAAAAAAAAGAGAAATCTTGAAGTACAAATGAGATATTCTTTCTCTATCTAGCAAAAGAGCAGCAATTCCAGATGATGCTATACACAGTACCACCTGTTCTCTCCTTCTAACCTCAACAGCAATAGTATTACAAAGAAATATCTTCCCACAGCCACCAGCAGTATGAATAAAGAAAAGGTGACCTTGGTTGTTGATAACAGACTCTAGAACAGCATCAAAAGCAGTAGCTTGTTCAGAGTTAAAGATTGCCCTCTGCTCATTCACCAAAGTTGCTATTTCATCTATATTATACTGCTCAGTCTGTAAGAAAGGATTAGGTATTCTGTAACTCCACTGTTGCTATGAAAAAGATATGGGTGGAAACTTAACAAAACTTTTTTCTATTCCTACCAACATTCTGTTCAGATCCCAAAGGCCATAATTATAAATATCATTCTTTAGTATCTTCTGGTCAGCTTGGTAGTAGCTTATATGATATAGTTTGTATTTGATATCATTACAAAGTCTAGCCTTGAATTCATTCTAGAGAATATGAGGCTCAGCTACTTTATTAGTCAGCAAAATCACTGCCAATAACCAATAACATACTACTCTAGGCTACATTGCAATTGCTTCCTCCAAGCAAATTCTCCCTCTATGATTATCTTCCAGTAATTCTTTTGCCATATATGCCTCCTTGAATGTAACAAACACTTGGCTATTCTAGGTTTTCAGATGTTTCCAATTCTTTCCATCTTCAAATATAGTCAAAAGAAGTTGTAAAAAAAACTGCTCTCCTAGATAGTGATACAAAGTACATTCCTCCAATTACCTTGGCATGCTGTCTTGGATACCATGACT
>Ga0154004_1000091_pt1 | contig 21206 bp, 34 predicted proteins | sample TSFL088MetaG_FD_104727 | JGI IMG/M metagenome (GOLD analysis project Ga0154004, IMG submission 104727) | Attine ant fungus gardens microbial communities from Florida, USA - TSFL088 MetaG | ecosystem: Host-associated > Fungi > Mycelium > Unclassified | place: USA: Florida, Lake Talquin State... | reverse complement strand
TGGATTGGGGATGCTAGGTATACAATTAACCGGCGAACTCAACAAGTGGACAACGACGAAAGATCTTATCCTGCATATAGCTGGGAAACTGACGGTTCGAGGAGGTACTGGACGCATTCTCGAATACTTCGGGCCTGGGGTCTTCAGCCAGTCGTGTACTAGTGTGTAAAGAAGTGACTGTAAGTCTTGTATGGTCATTGACTAGTGTTCCGCAGGTCTAGCTACTATTGCTAATATGGGCGCTGAAGTTGGCGCAACAACCTCCATCTTTCCTTATACGCCTAATATGCGATCGTATCTTCATGCTACACGTCGTGGCCCCGTTGCACACGCCGCGAACAAGGCTGCTGAAGCTGGTTTCCTTTGCGCTGATCAAAATGCGGTTTACGATGAAGTCATTGAAATTGTATGACCTTTCTATTTTGTTGGAATTCACTCTCATTTTATGTTTTACTGCAGGACTTATCTAAAATCGAGCCGACCATCAATGGCCCTTTCACTCCCGATCTTGCCACACCTCTTTCCAAGTTTGGCAGTTTCGTCAAGAGTCAAGGATGGAAGGACGAAGTCTCGGCTACTTTGATCGGTTCGTGTACCAACAGTTCTTATGAGGACATGGTGAGCTTTTCATCTGCACCATAGCAGACATTCATACTGACACCTGATCATAGACCCGTGTAGCAGATCTTGCCCGTCAAGCTAAAGCTGCTGGTTTGAAGTCAAAAGTGAGCAGGTATATGTAGTTTTTCTTTGCTGCTCACCAATATATATTATTAGGTCCCCTTCCTGTGTACCCCCGGTTCTGAACAGATTCGAGCAACCATTGAGCGGGACAATGTCACCTCAGTTCTTGAGGATGTTGGTGTGGTCGTTCTGGCAAATGCTTGCGGGCCTTGCATTGGTCAGGTATGAGGAAGTGCTTGTCTGTGTTCCAGCTATACTCTGAGACATTGGCTGAACAGTGGAAACGAGAGGAAAACCAGAGCGAAACTAATGGCAAGTAGCGGTATGCGTGCTCATAGAGAGAGATTTTGATCTAGCCTTTTCAGCTATACTGACAAGCTTCAACCGTAACTTCAAGTCACGCAATGACGGAAATACTCAGACAATGAACTTCCTTGCTTCACCTACCATTGTCACTGCCATGGCATTCTCTGGAAAACTCTCATTTAATCCCGTGACTGATTCCATCCCCCTTGCGAATGGTAAATCTTTCAAGTTCTCTCCACCAGTAGGTCAAGACCTCCCTCCAGCCGGATTTACTGCTGGGGAAGAGACGTACTATCCTGCACCTTCTCCTAAGCCTCAACCAGAGGCCGAAGTCATAATCAAGAAGGATTCACAGCGATTAGAAATTCTTGAACCGTTTGCCAGCCACTTTGGTGAGGGGTCTGGTAACACTCGTGGACTTGAATTACCTCCACTAAGGGTCCTTCTCCGTGTGAGGGGTAAGTGTACAACCGACCATATCTCTGCCGCGGTGAGCCATGTGGTTTAATGAATCTGGGTTCTACGCTTTCTAAAAACCTACCTCTAGGGACCCTGGCTCAAATACAAGGGACATCTTACTAATATTTCTGAAAATCTTCGTGAGTATTTATTCCTGTGTGTTCTCCTATCCTGATTACAACTCTGTCAAGTTATCACGGTAAGTCAACTGGACAAATATAACCTACCACGGAATTTCGAAAATTTGATTCTCAGGCTATCAACGATGAAGGGGGTAAGATGAATACCGCTTTTGATAAGGAGACCACAACTACTGGTACTATTCCTGAAATCGCGAAGCGTTTTAAGGCTCGCAAGCAACCCTGGGCTCTCATCGTTGATGAAAACTATGGAGAAGGTAGTGCTCGTGAACACGCAGCTCTTCAACCCAGATTCTATGGCAAGTTGCCTCTACACAAGCCCCCATTGAATTTGGTACTGATCTTTCTTTTTCAACCAGGATGTGGTCTCATTCTAGCCCGTTCTTTCGCCCGTATTCATGAAACTAATCTCAAAGTATGAATTGTTTTTACTTGCAGTTTTGTGACTGATCATTGTCTACAAGAAACAAGGTGTCTTACCTCTATGGTTTACTGACAAGGCAGACTATTCTCGCATCGGCTCTGGAGATATCCTCGAGACTGAAGGTCTTGCAGATCTTCTTGGAGGAAACTCTGAGGCTGTCATTGCCATCAAGGTGTCTAAGCCTGATGGAGAGGTTTTCCGTGTTTCCACACAACATACCATGTCGACTGATCAAGTCAAATGGCTCCGTGCTGGTTCCGCGTTGAACTACATCCGTTCTCGATTGGGTTAAGAAAACAACAAAAGCCCATTGCTCGGAATATATTACAAAGAATATCACCCTTTATATATCAACGTAACATTAGTAGCATAATCATCTGGAGGGAACTATCTTAGAGTGGTTGTGGAGCGTCACGGGAAGCCTGCAGAAATTGCTCGTAGTGAATGACTTGATGTTGTCGTGTTCGAGAGTAGTGCCCCTTGTTCAAGCAATTGAGAGCATCAGAAGCGACTTGGATGACAGTATCTGGTAAACCGGCCAACTGAGCAACCTTGAGACCATGACTGTCCCAGTTCACACCAGGCCGGAGTCGGTAAGAATATGCAAAGTAGCCATCCTATTGAGAAAAGGGAGAGATCACCACGATGGACATGTTGATTTATAATTTTGTCAACAACTCACCTTGGTTTCATCGACATCAGTACAAAAGAAACGAATATTCTGATAGATACCCGTTCCACTGGCTTCGGAAGTACACCCAAGCATAAGCGCGAGTTCATGGAAATGAGTAGCAAACAGAGTTCGACATCGATTGACAGTTGTCAAATGATGGATAGTTGCAAATGCAATGGCTAGACCGTCATTCACCGTTGTACCCCGGCCGACTTCATCCATGATAACCTGGGTTTTTTTTAAAAAAAAAGCATCAGCATGGAGACGTGAGAATAAGAGAGGACAAGAAGGAGAAGAAGAAAAAGAAGACAGAGCTCACCAGGCTTTTATCAGTGGCTCGTTTCAGAATATCAGCCGTCTCAAGCATTTCCACCATAAAGGTACTTTTATCCCTAAACAGGTCATCCTTGGCACCAATTCTCGAAAACAATTTGTCGACGATTCCAATCGTGGCAGCTTCGGCTGGGACAAAAGAACCAATCTGTGCCAGGATGGCGATCAGAGCCGTCTGTCGCAGAAAAGTCGATTTTCCTGCCATGTTCGGCCCAGTAATGACATGCATTCTTCCAGCATCAGAATGGAGTGAGACAGAGTTGGGAGTGAAGACGCGACCACACGTCAAGAGACCGACTTCGACGGAGGGGTGTCGACCATTGGTGATATCATATACATTGCTAGAATCCCCAAGTTTTGTAAGTTTGTCTGTTTTTTTTTGGTAGGTGTGCGTATGCGAGAGATTTGGCTTACCCCTCAGTTATAGTGGGTTTCACAAATTTGAGTTCACCCGCTATCTTTGCAAAGGACAGCGCGACATCCAACTCATCAACAATATTTGAATTTCTCCGCAGACAAAATGAATATTCATTGATCTAGTTCCAATGTTATCAGTGTATTTGTTTTCAGAACGATCGAAATCAGAGGGAGCTGACCATCTTCCGCAACGTCATAAATGCATCTTTTTCTGCTTGTGTTAGATGTTCGACGATCGTTATTATTTGATTCCCAAGATGAGACCATTCCTGGATTGGGTGAACAAGTGGTTAGGTGAGGAGGACGTAATAAAAAAAAACACAGAGGAAAAGAGACGGGCTTTATAGAAATAACATTTGGTATTGCCACTCTCATAGATCGGGACAAAGGAAGGACTGTGGTCCATCTCGCTCTGACCACGTTTGCGGGCGAGGTGTACGTGCATCCCCTGGCTAGGCGAAGCTCTCAGGGTGAGAGAGGGAGCAGCTAGATTTTGTTGATAAATTTGAGATGATTTGATTGTAAGTTGTATATACCGTAAGAGGATCTGAGTTTATCTTCTAGCCTTTCTTTTTTTGTCAGTAGGCGTTGGAACTTGGCGTGTAGAGATCGGAGCGTCTGTGAAAACCTATAAAGCATCGACTTGAGGATTCTCATAAAAAGGGGTACAAACGTACTCTGGTTTGATGTACCATCGAATAGTAGAGATTTTCCAATTCTCCAACTGGCTCAACTCATCTGGGGCCTCTTGCTCAAGTTCATCCGGTGAGCCAGCTGTACTTTCAATATCACTACCCAAGGCTTTCTCAATCATCTCCGACAACGCTTCGAGTACATGCATACGCGAGATAAGTGTATCCACACTCGTCCACTCTCGCTCATCATAGCCTTCTCGTTCATGCGCTTCGAGAGTCTTCTCTGCAGTAAGCGTGGTAGAGATTTTCAACCAAACGCGAATGGTCCGACCAATTGCTGCTAAATCGTTTTGGTCACCTCTTCCCGCGAGGAACTTTTGTGTTAGTCGAGTCGTGTCACATATCTGATTCAGTAATTGGGTCACATCTGCTGCTAGGTGTGGTCTACAGGTGAAAAATTCAACAAGAGATTGTCGCGCTGTAATTTCGGCTAGTGATGTACTCGGAGAACCTACATGTCCCCATATTTAGGAATATATGTGTACATGCGTGTAAAAAAGAATCACATACATAGCCATCGAGAGAGGAGGCGAGTGCCACCATTGGTGATCGTACGTTTGATCGCGCTAAACAAACTTCCTCTTGAACTACCGTCGTATTCCGTTTCACGGATCTCTAGAGCCTTGATTGTATGTGCATCAATTTGCATTCGACCACCATTATCTTGAACGGGGTTGGTCAAGGGAGGCATGCTTTCTAAAAGGTTGGCATTAAGGTAAGACGTCAGGAGGTCAACAGCAGTTTGTTCGACTGTTGAGAGTGGTATTTCTTCTGAGTAGTCAGGTCTCGGTGCCGTCTGCTCTTCTGTAGGAGAATCCATTGACCTGGATATGAAATTAAGAAAGCAATTTTCTTCTACAAGTGCATTCATGAGTGAATGTTCTTTGACGCCCTCGAATGTATCAGACAAAATGACTTCGCGAGGATTAATTCGAACTAGATCATCCTGAACAGTTTCCAACGGTGTCTTCTTGGTATAGAATTCTCCTGTGGAGACATCAATCCAGGCAAGTCCTATCATGGGCGTATCGTTGTTTATCTCCCCCTGAGATGGAAATGGAACATCAATAGCAAGTAAGAAATTGTTCTCAAACGCGTTCAGAAACGGTTCGTCTATGAGTGTTCCAGGAGTAATGATACGTGTTACGCGTCTGTCAAATTCTTTTGCACCAAATTCTTCCTTGCGGGGGAATTCTTCGCACATGGCGACAAAGCGTTTGTGTTGTTGAACAAGAACTTTGAGATGCTTATCGAGATGCAAGAGTGGGAAACCGCACATTGCCACTCGGGAACCACCCCATTTACGACTAGTCAATTTGATATTGAGGAGGTTGGCGATATCTTGCGCTTGATCAAAATAAGACTATTTGAGTTTGCCAATGAGGGGACCTCGCAAAAGTCACATGAAAAGGAGACGCGCCTCGTAGAACTGGCCTACTCGGGTGAGTAGTAAGCAGTGAGGGAACTTGCGAAGGTTTTCCTGGATTCCTTGCGCTAGGACGGTTTGGGGCCCTTTGAATGAACCTGATGACTGTCAAATTTTTGTTTGTCTAACATGAAGAGAGCATACCCTCTTCACTGCGTATAGATACACCCTTCGAACGGCGAGGCCGTTTGACAGAATTGATCGCCGTGACATCATCGGCTTTTAATTTCTTGACTCGCTTGGGCCTTACAAGTTCTGGTGGCATGTCCTCAGCAGCCTCGTTCATGATACTTGTTTTCTCATAGCGAGATGCTGCAGAAAAGTCATATATCATGATAATTGATGGGAAAGGAGCATACTTCTAGCCTTATTTTTAGTTTGAGCATTGGAATGATAGTCTCCTAGAGGTGTTGCACGGGTTCCATCAGGGAGGGTGAAAAACTCTGGGAGATCTCGTATTTTCTTTTTCGATCGTTGGGGGGCTTTTTTTGCTGGTTCCTGGACACTAGAGCGAGAGCTTGACGTAGCATCAGAGTGGTTTCGACGCGTTTTTTGAGGCACAAAGTGGTACAAAAGACGACTCAGATCCACATGCCTCGCTCGTCGAAAGAGGGAGGGAGAAAGAGTCATGCAAGGCGGAAGGCTTTCACAGCAGACCTCCTTACAGTCAAATATAAGTTCAGGGCCGTAGCGTAGCGACTAGAGCAATTAGCGTTCTTTGGAGATCAATTTTAGGGATCACGCTATGGCGGAGTTTGAAGGGACAAATAATACATCAACACCGACCTTTGGAAACACGTTCTTTCTCTCTCCCACTCATTCAGCTATGTCCTTCGCTGGCAGACGCAGGGGAAACAAGGCCAAGAAGGGCGTTCAGTTCACTGTCATGGTAGTCGGTATGTGTTGCATGTGAACAGCAGCTTGCTCTTCTAAGTGACTTGTAGGTGCCTCTGGTACTGGTCGTACCACTTTTGTGAACACTCTGTGCGAGGCTGAGGTGCTCCCGCACCAGAACTGTGATGACCCTGCCTCCGTCTACCCTGAAGATGGTATGAAAATCAAGCCAGTGACTGTGGGTACGTCGCCGTCGGAGAAGGGTTGTATCCAGACATCAACTCATATGTTGATCCACTGCAGATTTGGAACGGGACGGAGCGCGTATTTCGTTGACTATAGTCGATACCCCAGGATTTGGTGACAACATCAACAATGAATCCGCGTAGGTCGTGTTGATGGCAAGCAGACTTGTTACTGAATTGGCAACAGATTTCAGAAGATTGTTGGATACCTCGAGCGGCAATATGATGACATTTTAGCTGAAGAATCTCGTATCAAACGTAACCCTCGCTTCAGGGACAACCGTGTTCACGCTTTGCTGTACTTTATTCCCCCTACAGGGCATGCGTACGCGTCCAAGGTCAAGCTTTGTGAATGGGATTAACTTGATGATTTTAGGTTGCGGGAAATGGACATTGAGCTTATGCGTCGCCTTTCTCCGCGTGTTAATGTTATCCCAGTGATTGGGAAAGCTGATTCGCTTACGCCGAGTGAATTAAAGGGGTTCAAGAAGAGGGTAAGTAGTGGGTGATTGGGGCTGAATGTGTAACTGAATGTGGTTGAAGATCATGCAAGACATTGAGTACTATGATATACCTGTGTACAACTTTCCGTATGACGTCGAGGAAGATGACGAGGAGACTATCCAAGACAATAGCAAACTGCGGGTGAGTGTGAAAGCTAGGCAGGTGGTGCTTATGATTGGATTGGTGATAGGCCATGATGCCATTTGCGGTTGTGGGATCTGAGGAAGAAGTGGAAGTGGATGGGCGACTTGTGCGGGCCAGGGTGTACCCGTGGGGAGTTGTTGAAGTTGACAACCCGCAGCACTCTGACTTGAGTTGCCTGCAGAGGGTGTTGATGGAGTAGGTTGATCTCTTGAGTTTCTGGAAGGGGCGTTGACTTGGGTAGTTCGCACGTTCATGACTTTAAGGCGACGACGCAAGATACGTTGTACGAGACGTATCGGACCCAGAAGCTATCCAGCACTCTGGATGGGGAAGGGTAGGTGGCGCCTGGACTGGCCGAAGACGCGACTGATGGTTCCTTCAGGGAGAACTCGCTGCTCCCCGAGGAGCTTGCCAACCAAGGGGTGCGGCTGAAGGAAGAGCAGCTGCGCCGGGAAGAGGAAAAGGTGAATGTGCATCGTGAGGGTATGTGCGGATAGCTGACGGCAATTGGCAGCTTCGCGAGGCGGAACTGCGGATGCAGAGGCAGATCAACGAGAAGAAGCAGGAGCTGCTGGCAAAGGAGGAGACGCTGCGGTAGGTTTAACCTGGTGGTGGTGACCTGAATACTGACGATTGTGCAGGAATCTGGAAAGCCGACTTGCGAGTCAGGGGGAGTACCGAGAGTAGTAATAATAAAGTTGGCAGTAGAGTAGACACGTGTTCAAGTTGATTCTGAATTTTTACATGGAGCTTGAGCAGACACGGGGATACTGGCTTCGGCGCTCAGCAGACGCTCTCCGTCCTCCCATCCCCCGTCCTCACGACATGTCCCATCCCCGCCGTCCCTCCTCCCGACGCGCTCTCACACGCGCCCTCCAGCTCGCTCGCGAGGCCGTCCTCCTCGACTCCACCAACGAGGACCCAGAGGCTGCCGTCCAGGCCTACGCCCGCAGCGTCGCGCTCCTCAACGAGGTCATGGACCGTGTCCAGCGTGGCGAGGACAGCACAGAGTCCCGCCGCACCCACCGACGGCGGAGTGTCGCTGCCCAGGAGGAGGAGGTACGCCGGCTGCAGAGCATCCACGACACCTATGCAGACCGTATGAACATCCTCAGCATCATCTACAGCATCCCGCCCGCCCCGTATCTCTCCCTCCGCTCCCTCCCCCCCGCCTCAATGCCCCCCGACGACCCCCTCCCCGCCCCTCCCCTCCCACCCCTCTCTGAGGAGCTCCAGGACAACGACGACGACGACGACATCCCTCTCCACACCCCCACAAACTGGCGTGCCTCTTCTCATCCCTTGCCTCCCATCCCCTCTCCAACTGACAACACCCCCCGCACCAGTCTCCACCTTGCCCACCCTCCCTCTTCTCCACGCGGCCCCTGCAAGCCATCCGCACCCCCAGCCCCTCCCCCAGCCCCTATCATCAACCCATCTACGTCCCATGGAACCATTTCTCAACGTCGTATCAAGTCCATCGACCCCCCTCACGACGGCAGATTCCGCTCCTTCTCTCAGCCCAATCGGCGGCCCTCTACCAGCAGCTCCATCGATCTTCCTCCCCATCCTCCCTTGCCATCCTCCCTCAATTCTCGCAGACCAATCAAGCTCACCCAATCCCCAGATGCTGGCTCCCCCTCGATCCCCTCTCTCACTCCCCAGCTCCTTCATACCCCATCTGCCCCATTTGTGCCTGTCCCCCAAGGCCAATCCACCGATCCCCTGCGCAAACCTTACTACATGATGAACCTCTTGGCCACATCCATGTCCTCTCCAACCGGTGGTCATATCACTCGTCGACTCCACGTCCCCAACGAGGTCTGGTCCATCGGAGGTGTCAAGCTGCCAAATGTCCCCGAGAAGATACGCGCTCTCCAATTCCTGCTGGCTGCATTGGCTGAATTGCAGATGGCAAGCTCAGAGGTCTTTGGTGCCGGCAATGTCAGCAGCGGCATGGCAATGGGCATTGGGAGCATCGGCCCTAAAGAGGCAAATGCCTGGGTGTTCAAACTGGAGGACTTTTCGAATGTATGTGATAATGTCGTCAATGACTTTGGAAAGAAAATCGGCGTTGGTGAGGGTTTCGTGCTCAAGAAGACAACCTGGGGAGATAAACTCAGTCGAAGATTTGAAAAGTTTGCCAATGGCAAAAAGTATGGTGTCTCTCTCTTTTTGCACACTCAACTTGTGGCTAATTTACCATCAGCGTCGACTCCCCAACTGCATACATGTCTACTCTGAAGAAAATCTTCCACGACGTCCAACTCCTCGACGAGCATACCAAGGCTGTATTCTCCCAGCCCATCGCTCCTGCTTATGCCGCCTTTCCCCTCGAATCTAGAACATTGGCGGAACAAAAACTGAGACGCGCCTCCGAGTTCTTTGCCAGTGTGGTTTTGGCCTTTGTGATTCGAGATTTGGCCTTGTTACTTGACAAATATGTCAAAAAATGCGAAAAGGCTCTTGAAGACTGATGTTTTAAACATTGAGGGAGTTGTTGTTCATTCCGCAACCACACGGATCGTTGGAAAATCGAGTCAAATGAAGTATTTTTGAAGTGTATTTTAACATGTTGCAACTCATGTATGTAGAAGCCGTGGTTTTCTTCTTCTTTTCTACTTTTTTTGAAATTCATATCTCCCATCTGCTCCTTCATCTGTCGTCATCTGCCTTTCTCATTTTCTTCCTGTGACAATTCGAGTTTGTAACAAGTTCATTTTCGTGTATTGACGGAGAATATCTGCTTTCCGGTTCTTTACGAAGCAGGGATTATAAAGAAGTGGTGTATACAAATGCATTTCTAAGAACAAAAGTTATGAAAAGAATGGCTGAAGAAAAACCTCTCTTGACCTTGTGAGTCGAAAGAGATAATAATACACGCAAGGATAAATATATCACGAAGCTAATAATTTGATTGAAATCAAAAATTGACGGTATCTCAGGTACCTGATAAGAACCCGGAAACAACACGAAGCCGTTGCGCTGACATGATGACATCAACCACCAATGACAAAAAAAATATGCACAATAGCTTACTATATTCATGGTGAGCGTGTCCATCCTCATCATCGGAATCAGCAAGAGGATCGACATTCGTCACCTTACGCCATGCATCTAGATGAAAAAAAATCAAGTCGGTAACCGAATTCCAACAAGGGGGTGAACTCACATTCCAAGAACGATAGCGACGGAACTGAATTGGGAGTCTGATAAATTTCTGACGACGACCGTAGACTTGTGTGGTCTCCCCGATAAGGGGCGTACCGTACATCCTCCGAGTCGGCTGACGAATCTAGAGGTTGACGCCGTGGATACTGATTCTGAATATCCATGGCATGTTGATGAGCGCTCGCCCCCACTAAGCCACAATTGAGTTGAATGACCAGGAAGAATTAAGAGTAAACGACTTGCTAGTCTCATTACCAGTGCTTGTGCTCTTGACTGCTTTCTGTTTACGACCCTTGTTTACTGTAACAGCAGTCGATCTCTTGCCCTTGAGGGCGGAGCGGGGTGTTTTGGCTGTGAAGGGATTCAACTTGCCTGCATCGGTTTCTTCTCTAATGAAACCAGGCGCATCATCCCCAACTAAGCTCCCACTTGCACTTGCACTCGAAGGCATCGTCTGTTTGCCTTTTTCCTTCAATTCTAGGGTCCTAACAAATTCGGCCCGGATTCGACAAAGATTCTTGGCGAGCTGGATTTCTTCAGGCAGATCTACATTCTCTAAAGCTATCTGTTGCGGACTCAAAAAAACCAAATACGGCTTCCCACCCCTTCTCGGATCACCAAAGGGATTGATGATGACGACGTCGTCGTCGCTGTGATACATGCCCGGATGACTCGGCATAGAGCTCTCCAGATAGTTGAAACAAAGCCACAAGAAAGCCTTTGCCCGGCTTTCAGAACTCAGATCCATTCGCATGAACAAATCAACAAAATCAATGTCGTTGGTTAGATGCAGCTGTCCGACCGACTTGAAGGCATATAGCGTTAAATGAACAAGCTCATTTTTTTTTCAGTGGACCAAAAATACAGATTTTACGTACGCTGGAATGATTGACGAGGCCAAAAATGAGATTGAAAGCGGTTGTGGGCGGAACAAAACCAGAGTTCTGAGAGTGCTTTTAATGAAACGGTGCACAGGATAGGGAGCAATACATACCAGGCGTGAGAGTATGTCAACAGGGAGGCGGGGAGGTGTAGCTGGCTCCCCTTCCACTGTCGCCGCTTTCAAAATATGCTTGATACGAGGAGCATCCTGAAGGTTCCCTGATGTTCTTTGCAGCGCAGGCACAGGATGATATGAGCGAAGCGTCGTCTTCATTTCTGGAAAGACTATATATATATATACGGTCAAATCAGATCGAGAAGCAATAAAAAAATTGTACGTACAGCTCATAGTCGTATTAATGCGCCCAGTGTTCACGAGCAACGCAAGCATAGCAAAATCTTCCGCAAACTCATTCGATTCCCTCAATCTGTCGCGAAAATTCTTGGTGGCCTTGGCCGAATTAAGGATGGTCTTGATGTAAAGCTCTCCAAACGTCAACCTTTCCGGGAAAGCGCCCCTCGAATCGGGCCATGGATTGGTGAACACGGCACAGGGATCAGAGAAGATGCGGCGGAGAAGATCGTATTGAATGTCGCGGCGAGTGAGGGGTTCGTCTTCAAAGCGCTTGATTGGAACGACTTTACGGGAGATGATGGGACTGCGACGATGCGACATTGTTGTTGGGGATTATAATGTAATAGCTGAGAGTTTTTTAATGCGGTTGACAATAAATTATAATGACAAGTCCATGGAGAAAGGGAGAGCTTTTGCAAGGTCACGGGGGGAGGGGGAGAACACGGACTGAACCAGAATTATGACGGTTATGAAAGCTTGGGCCCATTGTTGTAATATGTCATGTGATGCCCAGAGTTCTAATGTCACCGAATAGGTACGGAATGATGCGCAGCTAAAAAAAGCTTGCTTCCACACTTCAAAAGGTCTGGAACGGTTATGAGCATGAACAATACATATCGGATGTTTCAGGAGTGGTCACGGTGGATAGCCTTTCTGTCTATACACGAGTCTCACCTCCCGTTGTATATGTCTTATATCTTATGGGTTTGGTAATCCGGGAATGGCTTTTCGACTCACAAGCTCCACGATGCTGGGAGACTAGGATAGAAAAACTTGCCCAATTTGGGGGTGCCAAGCCTTCCAATTATACTGAATATAGCTCGGTTGACCGCAAGGAACAGTACTAACCTCAGTCTCTCTTTCCAATTCGCCCCCAGTTCACGCAAGCACCAAACCCCAAATTCGATTGAGAGGATTCAGACCATATGAACGTCAGGAACTTGATGCTCCTTCTGCTCACATTTCCAGCAAGCTTCTCTTGGTATACTTTCAACCATCCATGTCATGACTCTTGTTTCTGCCGTCCTCTCTCTTAACCACTATTGTTGGAATATCGAGCACTACACTAAAAATAAGTTCCATCTCCTGATGATCAAGTGTTCCATTTTCTTGTCTTTAGATAGAGATCAATAGAGACAGTCGAGATAAGACTTCGACAAGACTCGTTGCAAACGCGCCATGAGTTTTCGTCCCTTTCTTTCTTTTTTAACTCTATCTTAACTCAGCACCTATGCCTCGTCAATTTCTGAGCCAGAATCGACCTTGAAGTATTTTTGACCCTTCGGGTATCGCACAGCTGGACACGAAAAAGCCTCGAAGCGGACTGTTGTCTAGGGTCCCACCTGCATGATCTCATTTTTTTTGCTGATACGTCGTGTGCAATTCCCATCCCCCCCCACCGACTGCTGGATAGTGTCATGTCATAATAACAATGATCCTCGTTTACGACAGAAGTATTTATAGGTCTAAAATTACAGATATCAGACTTAATCGACATGACGCGGATTACACACTGCGTTACTGTACGACTACGAAGGAGAAATGTAGTTGGATATAGAATGGGTAATAACAAAAAAAAGAGGACCTTGGACATTATCCAAATCCAAATAACTATGGGAAAAAAGTGCAAAGAATGGATATCCTAAAAGTGAAGAGATGCTGAAAGGGAATAAAAAATTTACAACCTAGGAGTGGGTTGGGAGAATCAAACTAGTAGGATATATAAATATAAGAAAAGTCTAAGTAAAAATTCGGATCCTTGTCATCTTTTTTTTTGGTAGGTCCAACGATTATCTGCAACAATGTTTAGCCAAACGTCGAAACCAGAAAAAACGATACATATCCTCACCAGAACGCCACGACGAAAGGTGCTCGAATAATTCTACCACCACACTGCTTCTATACATCAGCCCATGATCAGCTCCCTTGACAACTTTGACATTGCATTTCTCAAAACCCATAGTGCGCTCCATCCACCGAACAGCATTCTCCGCAATCTTTTCGTCTTTATCCCCATACCAAACTCTCACAGAATGCGGGTAATTGGAATAGGAAAAACCCCAGGGATGGTTGTCGTGGTTAAGGATCTGTAGCAAGTCGTTATGAGTTCCTTTGGCAGACTCTGCATGTGACGCTGCGATCAGAGCATTCCCGAGAGCTACTTGGTAGGAGCTAGTCGGCCCTACACTAGCCGTAAAGGTGGAATTTGCAAGACTGGTAGCGGGTGATGAGGGCATCGACATTGGAGCTTTTGATGATGTGAAGGAGATGGATCGATGTCCATTGGATCGACTGTAGTGTTGACTGGTGCTGGATGTTCGTGGTTGGCTGCCCGTAGATCTTTGACTAGCTGTCTCAATGCTCTTGATCCATCCATAGTCACTGTCCAAGGGGACGTGAACATCAAGCTGAAAGGAAGGTATAGGACTCGAAGGCACTGATTTCACAGATTCTCCTCGACTCTTAGCTTTCAGAGATCCCAACGACCGAAGACCCCTGAGTTTCTTTCCGGCAAAGCTGCTTTGTTTGGTTTCTTGAGGGGCTTTCAGGCGTTCAATAAACCCGCGTGGCCCTTTAGACTTGGATGCGATGCGCTCGATTGAATCTGCTTCAAGTGTGCTCCGACTCTCGAAACGACCCTCGAAATCACGAAGATCGTCATACTCGCTGAAAGTATCGGTGCTAGAACCAATGCTAGGTCTCGAGAGCCTATCAGCACCTGGAGGGTCGGTGGCGTTTAGGTTGACGGCATGTTTCAAATCCTTGGGGGCTGTGTAACCGATGCCCTCATATGCGACTGTGGGAGGTTTTCCAATCATCCACGCCTGTATCCTCCATTCAGCCGCCTGAGCAGTTTTGAGGATACCGTTGGGTACATATTTGAGCCATTTGTACCCACTTGCTGGAATAAAAAGATATAGTTCAGGAATAAAAACACAGACTAACAAACTCACTGCCTTCGCTCCCTCCGATCCAGGGTGCAAGCAAGCAGACATCGCCACAAATCCTATGAGAGAATTTGTTGGCAAATGAAAGGGCATAAGGGGCACCAGCAGAATGAGCCATGACGCTACATTTATCAAGATTGAGTAGGTCAAGGACCTCCTCGACGACATCAGCCCACTGCATGATCCCTTTGGCAGTTTTATGACGAGGTTCTGTGCGGCCTAAGCCCCAGCTGGATGAAGTATTGATCGATGCATTGATCATGACACGAGCAGAGCACTCACCGATCAATGGTAATAAGCCTCAGCCCCATACAATCTGCCATCTCGTCATAAAGACCCATGACATGTCGCACACAGCCTAGACCGAGAAAAACAAGAATGGGATGTCCTGTACGATCGCCCAGGTCAGATAAACTGACGGTCAAGGGATTGTCTGCTGATGCGTGTGGTGATCGTGTAAGTTTGAGCAGGGTTGTTAACCTTGCGGATCGCAAGTATTGAGCCACGGCTTGCGAAGGTGAGCTAAATAAAGAGCTTTCATAAGGAGAAGCAGGATGGAAGGATGTCATGGACGAAAAAAGCGACGGAGTAGGGCCGCCGGGATCTGATCGAGGAGAATATATACTTGTACTATCAGAGATGATAGATTGTCGATTGGGAAATGAGGAAGGGGATATAGAGGTTATGGGTTTTATCTTGGTCTGGTTTCTGAGAGTCTGCTGGACTTCGTCTGCTATAGAGTCCATGGACGAGCGTGATATGGAGTCCAGTTCATGGGTTTGGGTTGAGGAAATCAAATGGTCTTCTTCAAGACCACCCAAAAGATGATAGGTTGGCGTATACAATGAGGGCGAGCGAGTTGTGGACGGTCTTGTACGGACTTGGGCCTCCTTGGGGGCATATGTTCGAATGATGTCGGAAATGGATGGAACAACTGTTTTCGCTGGCTTTTCTGGAAGAGACGTGGCACTGGGAGCGCGACAAACTTCATGCTTGAATCGATGGGAAGGGATCATGGGTGAAGATTTTTCGTCAACAACATCTGGAAACGAAGTGGGAGGGATTTGCGTGATTGTTGCATCAGAAATAGTGCGAGAAGAAGAGGGACGTGCTCGTCTTCGACTCTTCCGCGCCACTCCAGACATGTTCCTCGGGTGATCTTCAGTATCGCTCGAGTCGCTCACACGATTGTCCACCTGCTTCATTTTTGTTCGCCTCGGTTTTCCGCCTCCCAACACAATGCCTGGGGGCGGTGTGGGCAGAGGAGGCTGGTAAAGTGGATGGTGATTTGGGATGCCCAGCCGTGCTCGACTAGATACAAGCAAACTTCCTTCCCCCCCATTCATGCCGTCTACCAGGGCATCCATCACATCCACTCCAGCCACGGGTGCTGCCACGACAGAAAATTGCTCGAAAAAGTCCTGCGACGACGCGCTGTCGATGGGATTGCGTGGTGGTATCGCTGTATGTCGGGTGGAGGATGATCCGGAGAGGGGAAGATGGGTAGCGCTGACAAGATCATCCGGGTGCGATTTCCCTGAAGGCCCCGTGTCTGACCGGACACGTACATAACGTGAAGAGGCGGTAGGCGCAGCGAGGTCCTCGGCGGACTCGAACGTAGGGAAAGTATATGCTGAATCGCCTCGAGGCCGGGTCAATGGTTGGGTGTGCTTGGCATTGCCCTTGGCGACATGAGAAGCTGTGTTTGTCTTTGACCGGGAGAAGGGATTGGAGGATGAGGGTTGCATATCATGAGTGGATAAAGCTGGTTGGATGTTGGCCTGGACTGATTTGCCCTTGTCCTTGCGGAGGGACAAAAACGAGGACTTTCTTGGGGGGTGTGGAGAAGAGGTGGATGTTGCTGGTTGCTGGCTGCGAGATAAAACGGAATACATGTTGGAAATTAATGAGGAATGCCGTCAATACGACCCTAACAATACAAGAGGCATCTCAGGGTATCATCTTTCATATTTACCAAACTCGTTCAATCCTACCCTTCCCACATTCAATCGTCTCATTCTGTGCGTACACTACTCAACGTCCAGATATCATACTCATGCACATGTTTCCAAAGATATTACTACATTATGCCTGCTCGTCAAAGCGGAAGAAAGTCAATGCGACGCAGCGAAGCCATTTCATCCAATACTCGGACCTCATTCGCACTCCATGGCTGATAGGGAGGCTGATTCGTGCCTCGTGTCAACCTGAGGGTACGCAAGGAGGGTAGCGCCCCAGACATAAAGTATGCTCCCCAGTCCTCTGGGGACACACATATTAATCGGCTGGACACAACGAGTTCTTCAATCTCATGGAACCGCTGACGTATCGTAGACAGGATCCCGTGGTCAATGTGGAGTCCATGCAGCTCGAGGTGACAAAGACGAAGCGCATGAGGACTCTCCAGTTCTCGAGGCTCCAAAAAGGAGCTGTCAGACGGACTGGCCTTTCCAACTTCATATTTCAATGAATGTACATTTGAAGACCCAAGCACCATTTGAATGTGCTCATCATACTCTGAAACATTTGTCGCTCTCACATACAAACTCTTCACAGTCGAGCCCTCTGGGACGAGATGCAAAAGAAATCCGTTGACAATGCTGGCGTCGTCAAGAATGAGTTCATCCCAGTGGAGGGACACAGGGCTGGAGATTGGGTTAATGTCGATATCTAACTCCGTCAGCCTGAGGCTCTTGAGATTCGGAAGTCTGAAAGCGAGGTCTTCGGACCACTCGATTGACGCTCGCGACGCCAATGACGTTTTCAGCAATCTACCATCAATGTGCAGCTTCTCAAGAGTATCTACTGCGATCACGAAGCCAAGAAAACGCTCTGACCGAACGGCTAGTTCGCCACCCAGAACGAGGCTGCGCAGGCCTCTTAGACCTAAAAGCATCCGGACCGCCAGCCTATCTTGAGGAGAGCCGTATGAGGTGCACGTGAGCTGAAGCGCTAGCTCGTGCACAAGGCATGCTAGACAAGGGTTGGATTGCAATGTCCTGGCGAGCAAGAAACAAGCAGCGAACGAATACAAAGATGGTGCAGCGTAGAGCCGTCTCCGAACATGGTATAACCAGGCCGGAGAAACCAAAGCAAGACGAGTGAGGTCTCTTTCCCACCAGTGATGATTGCTCTCGAGGATAACGGGAATCAGGTCTTCTGGGAAGTCCATCATGGAGTTGTATGCGAGTGCTGTGAATGAGTCGTGGCGAAGTATTGCGTGAGGTTCTGCGTAGGTGCAGCTTGGACTTGACGACTTACGATTGACTAGTGGCAGTACGGGTCAAGAAGTACCACGTAGTTATATATGTATATGTTCAAAGGTTTAACCCGATATCATTGTTTGCCAAAACCTGGACACTGTTCCCTCCCCCATAACGCCTTATGTAATAGATCAAGGACCGTTTTGGTATCCTCGGGCAAACTATCCGGATCATCCTCTGGCTTCGATGTTATCAACAACGGTATTTTATCACCTTATTCCTTTATCTTTTGACAAGTGGCATCGCGGGATTGTGCGTGAGCCATTGGGTTTCTTCTGATTCTGACCCGGACGTGAACCATACCTCCATATGCAAGGAGTGGTCACTAATAACTATCTAGAGTCAGTACGTATCATTAGGATCAATCCCTGCTCTGATGAAACAAGGACCCTATGCGTTTGGCTGCAGAAGGAGACTCTGTGGGTCTAGTTATCTCAGACTGGCACTTACCGTGCAGCCAAGACGCCTCAGAGTTAGCCCGCTCCTGCTTCTCTTTTCAGTTATTTCGTTGTAATTCTCATGGAGGCGTCAAAATCAATCTAAACAGAGTTGGTCTGCAGTTTGATGTCGGTCCAAGTTATTATTATAGATGTGCTGTATGTTGGGTCTTACTAGCTTGCCATATCACGAGGGAAGAGCAGTTGTGGGGGTTAACATACTACTCTGATAGGCTAGATCAAGGCCTCAAACAACCAATTACAGCACGATCACAGCACGTTGAACATAACAAGAGACTTTTGTTCGGCCACCAATTTTGTACTACTCTCATACTTATCCTCTCTGTACGTAGGTGTTTATGAGGATACCTCTGGACGTTCCGGGGTGGCTGGGAATGTCAACTAACTCAGAGCTCTATAAACTGCCTATCTCTGCACGACCTCCAGCATCATGGAGGCAGATCTTCAAGTCACTAGCATTCATGGTTCTTCTACTGGCCGCGAGCATCATGATTAATGGCTTGCAATTCGCATTCTTGCTTCCCATCAGATTGCTTCCTTTCCGGTCGGCGAGGAGTTTCTACTATGAGGGGATCCGTTGGACAAAGGGGTGTTTTGGTTGTCTATTAAGTGGGTGAGGATGAACTGCACTGTTGTCTGGAGTGCTTAGCGTGGTTTTTTAGTCTTGTTGTGCCAGTGGTTTGCGCCAACCAAGCTGCGGATTACCTTCGAAACGCGAGGCCCCGGGGAGTTTAGCCAAGAGGAGATTGAACGTGTTGCCATTAAGAACACAAAAGGCCAGGTCGTTAGCCTGAACCTGCCAACTAAATTCGTTCTCACTGCCAATCATCAAGTGAGTATTGATTGCAGAAGTGCCTCCTGGGACCTGACTGAATAAGGACTCAAGATCTACGCAGATTGGTGGTATGCTTGGTGCTTCCTCTATTTCATTGGTCCAAGCGGCGTACACCGGCACATATTCATCACACTCAAGAAGAGCTTACGATGGCTGCCTATCATGGGTTGGGTAAATTTTCTGAATCCAAGCCTGGTAAGCCGGTTCTCAACGATAAACAGGGCATGCAATTCTTCAATTTCATATTTCTGGCGAGATCGTGGGCTGCTGATAGAGTCCAGCTTGCCTCCCAGCTGGCGTCTTTGGGCAAGGAGGCAAGGAAGGAGAACAGGCCGTTTTGCTTTTTGTTATATCCCGAAGGCACTTTAGTGAGTAGACATACTAGGCCCATAAGTAAGAAGTTTGCAGACAAAATGGGTATTGTATGCTCTACTTCCTCTGGAATGACAAAAAGGAAACTTAACACTCTAGACAGCCCGACATGAAGAATGTACTCCTCCCGCGTTCCACTGGCTTGCATTACACTCTGCGGTCGCTTGCACCTCGTATCCCGGACCTCAAATTGCTTGATCTAACTGTTGTGTACCCTGGCAAGTTTTAGAAAACTGGTCCGGCGCCCATCGCTCACGACTTGTTTAGGTATTCCCTTAATGGGCTACGGCCAGAGTTATTACACTCTACGCTCAATTTTTTTCAACGAGGTTGCCCCTCCTACCATCCATATGCACCTGCGGCTGTTCGACGTCTGCAGTGATGTTCCTATAGGAGACTTATCCAGGAGTTTATCAAATTCGGATGTAGCCACACCAAGTGCAGTTGAAGTCGACATCCCTGCGGGAGAGAAAGAAAAATTTGATATTTGGTTGCGTAATCTTTGGAATCTGAAGGATGAGGTAATAACCAGATACCATGAGAATGGCACCCTGGATACGATTCCCAGCAGTCCGACGGCCCTTGATATTCCAATAAGGTTGCGGCGCAAACGCTAATCCTAGATGCTTTCTGTTTCTTCTTTCCAGCTGGTCTAGTGTACTTGTTTGGAAGAGGGAGGTACTGAGATCATACATACCGCTGCTGTAGGATTGCATAATTCATACGACAAACCAACATTAAACAGGTATTTTGACACTGAAGATGTCTAGGAATAATGTCACTGTGTATCTCTTTTGTTCTGAATTTCATTCACCAGGTAGATGCCGGTGTCTATGAAACGGTTGACGCAGTTGGTCAAGCAGTTTTCTTCGTTTCGGGAGAGTGTGGTCCCAGGGACGCCTGTAATACACCTATCATATACGAGGCCGTTAGTTTTGAATCAAAATAGCCCGGGGGACTAGGGCGTACTTGTCCCAGCACATTGCAGTTAATTGGTGGATGTTAGACTTTATGTTTGCCTAATGGGAAGGGGATACATCAAATTTTACCAAGTTTGCATAGGACAGCCAGGACAAACCTGTAGCTGTTCCTGTTCCAGGAATTGAGCAAGTTCTCGCTAAAAATGATTGAGCCAAAATTACTACAACAGATAAGAGTACGACATACCTGAGAAACAGGATCAAGTTTGTCAGCCATGGTATGTGTAGAGGATTCACTCTGTGTGTCACCAAAGTCATCTAATTTACTTATGTAAGCCCAGAAAAAATTATCAGAACACTTGCAAAACTAGCTGCAACACCAATTGCCAGCACTGATTACAGTACCAATTACAATTCCTTATATTAATCTGGTTATAGTTTCTCTGAATAGCATAGAGAGATACCTATTGCATTACACTTCGTACATTGGCCTTGTGCTGGATTACTGAAGCTTGACTACTTCAAAGTGGCTAGGCTCCCGCTTTGTACTCGACCTTGGGGGTGAGCTTCGAGCCGCTAATCTGGCAGGTGCTGGGCCAAGGTTCTGATAGCTGCATCTGCATCTTTTCTGGGCTTATATGAGTAAATTAGATGACTTATACTATGTCTAGTTTAGCTTGGTGCTGACATAATTGACGGACCCGTGGCCCTAGTGGAT
>Ga0154004_1000089_pt1 | contig 21367 bp, 12 predicted proteins | sample TSFL088MetaG_FD_104727 | JGI IMG/M metagenome (GOLD analysis project Ga0154004, IMG submission 104727) | Attine ant fungus gardens microbial communities from Florida, USA - TSFL088 MetaG | ecosystem: Host-associated > Fungi > Mycelium > Unclassified | place: USA: Florida, Lake Talquin State... | reverse complement strand
TTTTTTTTCAGCACACTCAGTATACTTTTTTCACTCAAAAATTCCACAAAATTTAAATAAATTCATTCAAATTCAGAAAAAATTAAAAACAACCTCTCTTTTACTCAAAAAATACAATAAACTCATTAGAAATTAGAAAAAAAGTCAGGAAAAACTAGAAAAAAGTACAGAAAATTAGACAAAGTATTGGAGAAAGGAAGTATAATATACTGCAGACTATTGAAAAAAAAGAATATAGCATACTGCAAATAATACTACTGGAAGTTATTGGAGAAAAAAAGTATAGCAAACTGAAAACTATTGGAGAAAAATAGTATAACAGACTGCAGACAATACTACTATACATTATTAGAAAAAGAAAATATAGTGTACTATAAACTGTCAGAGAAAAGGAGTATAATAGACTACAGATAATACTATTTACTTTGTATACTATAAATAATACTATTAGAGAAAGAAAATATAGTGAACTAGAATTTGTTGGAGAAAAGAAATATAGCATACTACATACAAAACTACTAACTGTATATATAGCAGATAAGAGTATTGGAGGAAGAGAGTATAGTATACTATAAATAATACTAAAACTGTTACAGGAAGAGAGCACAGTGACCTGACAGACAACATTATTTACTATTATATAGACTGTTGAAAACAGGAAACATAGTGACCTACTAGACAATACAATATCAACTGGACTCAGAATTAGTAGAGGGTTCAAGTTGGACCAAAGACCTAGATAAAAATCTCATATATAATATCACTTATCACTAGTTATGATATTTAAGATAAGCTATTACTGTCATAAGTGACTAATATATCATAGTCACCTATTATATTATAGATGTCTGACCCTATACTGCTACCTTCCAATTAGGATAATAACTTAGCTATTCCATGATTTGTGCTATAAAGCATCAAACTAATTAATATAAGGGCCTAGGGGACAGAGACTACCCCAGAGACAACTTTGTAAAAGAGCTTGCTTATAGTAACTCTTGAGACAGTAAATATCCTAGAACTAGAACTAATCTTTTTCTCATTACTTTTCTCCTTCTTAGAGGAAAAAAAAGAGCTCAGGAAATGCTTTTCTAGAGTTCTCAGCAACAAAAACACTTCTAGAAGAGTGTTTAACAATATAACAAATGTCCTCTAGGATAAATATATTTGCTAGCTCTAGAACTAGTATGAAAGATAACATTGAGTAAGTCTAAAGACTTACCAGTACTAGGAAGAATAGCCTGAGGGCCAGGGGGACAAGCATTAGTAAACAAATTTATTTTGAGTATTTGATTTAACCATGATAGCAGTTATAGAAAGAAAAAAAAGAACTTTTTGGTCTTCCATAGTAGAAATAAGACCAGAACAAATGGCTATAAGTTCTACTTCCAAGACAGTAATATTTATTATTTGAACTTTAGTTTGTTTTATGATGATATTGTTTTTCTAGCTATAAGTAATAGTAGTGACCATATTAGATTGCTTAATACTCCATCTGCTATAACAACAACCTGATACTAGGATATTTGGAATTGTTGAAAGGCCTTATTAAAGTAATCAAAGTGTTTATGAATATCTTCTTCATCTAATAACATAAAGAAATAAAAAGAAAATTTATTAAAGAAATGATCGACTACTTTTAAACCAAAAGAAAAAATAAAATAAAAAGGAAAAAAACTTTTATTGACTTTTAACAACTATTTGTTGACATCTTTGATGGAACTTTTAAGTTTTGAATTTTACTTTGTTGTAAGTTTTTAAGTTAAAAATTTATATAGGGTTTGATTTTTGGTATATTGTATATCTAATAATGAATTGATAACATGTAAAGGAGATATTGATTTATACTGTAAATGATATCATCCATTGAGTTTTCTTAAATAGAGAGAGATAAAAATAAGTTCTACAACAGCTTTAACTTCTTTTATAGGGAAGGTATGAAAAGCCCCTGTTATCCAAAGAGTGGCTCTTTTTTGTATTTTCTTTAACTCTTTGAGGTTCTTGACAACAAGTGCTCCCTTAAAAAACTACAGTTGAAAGCTATAAAGTATAATAGGGAGAATATATGTTCTGTATAGGAGTTGTTTTTGTAAAGGAAGAATGCTACATAAGGAGTTTTCTAGAAGCTTTATTATATTGAGTATTAAAAGGCATTTTGTAGCATATAAGTAGATACAATAGTAGAATGTAAGTCTTTGGTTGAAAAAAAAGTCCAAATATTGCTATATAGATTTAGGATAGAGAATAGAATCTCCTACTGAAAATAAATCAATAAAAGGATTAGAAGGATTATATACCCTAGTAAAGTAGAAGACCTTAGATTTGTTGTATTCTATAACAAAATATCAAGCTCTAACTTTTCTTATGATTGAAGGGACTTGACTATAACTCTATGTTGTATCTGCCATTGTACTGGTCCCAATTGGAAGTAAAGTAAAGGAATTATTTGGCAAGAAGAAAGAAGTTGAATAAGATTAATATAACTAGAAAGAGAACAAAACTAATATACAGGAAAAGAATTACTAAACTATATAGCCCAATGCTGAGTCAAAAAGAGTCAAGAAGAGTAAGTTCAAGTCCTCTCAAAGGAACTGATAATAAGAGTACATATAAATGAGTGATAATGTGGCTATATATCATAGTCACTGTGACATGAGGTCTGTTTCAAGGAAAATCTTGGATATAATGTTATAGCTACTAAGGAGAAACACAGATGAAAGATCAAAACTCTTCTCTTAGGAAATTAAAAGACTATCATTAATCTAGAGAATAGGAATACATACCCCCAGTACTTCTTATTGCAGAACCCTAGGCTCAGAGTCTAATTCTGCTAAGATACTCAGAAAGTATAAATTGTAGAATCTTAATGCAGATTCTGCAAGTATACTTTTATATACTAAGATCTACTAATGACTTATAATAGGTATTTCTTGACTCTTCAAGAGATAGCTTAGAGATCAAAATTTTTGACAAAAGCAGAATAATAATGAACTTTGTGAACAGAATCAAAGTATAATCTTTAAAGCTCTTTGGTCTTTTAGTCAGACATGTTTCTAGTCTCAAAATGACCTAATATAATAAAGCAATGTAGTAATAATATATATAACTAAGACTACTAGATATAGAGTCAAATGTTTATTATGTACTACAAGATATCACAGCATAAACTAGAACTAGACTAAACCAATAGTATAGTTGGCTTGATAATAAGCACTAGAATAATCTAATAGACCTAGAAAACAAATATGAACTAATAGCACAATTGACTTGACTATAAGCTAAAATGCTCTAATAAATCAATTTGACAATAGACTCAAAGACTGTACTAAATCTATAACATAAGTGCTTAGATCATAGACTTAGAAATTTGAATAAGTAGTATCAAATAATGCAATATAGATTTATATAGCTATATATAACTCTTAAATCATATAACTTAAAGGGAGATTAATAAACATTCAATCAGCAGAGAATAGAGACAATAGTAAAGTGTACTAAATAGCAGAAATAGGTAACTAAATTAAATAGCTACTTAAGAACTGCTTGAGAACTCACTAAGTGGAACCAATACACCTATATAAGATTAATTGAGTAAAGACTATGAAAAAAACACTAAGAATTACTAAGATAGACTAGAATTGGTCTAAGATAAAACCCTACTTAATATAACAAGGTCATGAGACACTATAGTGAGAATAATATAAGTTATAAGACCATCTAGTAGCTTCATACCTGCTATGTTCACATTGCAATCTCAACCCACTACTACCAAAACTAAGCCAAATATATAAAAGCACAAGCATTTTAATTCAAATGATATTCACTTTATCTTCACTTTCATACCACAAAAGCCTAGAAAGTTTAGTACTAAGACTCTTACTATTGATATGCCTGCAATGACCATCCAAGCCTTAAACAAAGCCACAAAAGATACTGTAAAGAAGAAAACAGTATTAGAGTCAGATAACAAAGTTAAAATATACATAGAGGATGAACTAATAAAAAAAGACTAGTGGTAGTCACTAAGTACCACTTGTCCTTTTACTTGATTGGTGATATTTATGCAAAAGCCTAGAGAACTGGAAATAAGTTGAAAGGACACATTAAGAAGTGGTACAAAAAATCTAAGAGGAAGTATAAAATCCTAGCTGTAGTATACAGTCAAGTCAGAAATAAGGTTAAGATAGAAAAGATATATAAAGTGATGAAGTCTCAACTAGCAATCATTCTCAATATAGGCATGGTAGAAATGCTCAATAATAACAGACCATAGGTTGTGGTCTATATCGGTAACACAGTAAATATGAAAGCACTACTTGAGATTAGTACCCTCTATGTTCTAGACCACGAAGATCTAGTCTCCTTTTACTCTATTATTAACAAACCAAGTCCTACTATATATCTTTTCATTGCAGTGATTAATGCCCACTTGGCCAAGAAGACCAATTATTATGTTCCTGAATCTAAAGTCGCAAAGTTCCTATATACTATATAAGAAAACAAAGTTATTTTGTCCTTCGCTATGACTGCTCTCAATGTTTATCATACCCATATATCATTTAGTGACCCTACAACAAAGAAATTCTTTCCAGCTAGATATATGCTCAACTTGTTGACCGAGTTGGCCTTGCAATATGTACTAGATTACAAGATCTGTTATAACTAAACACATATGCTACAAAGCTGTTCTTTTTGCAATATTAGACTGACTTGGAATATAGGACTAGACAAGTTGAATAGGAAGCAAAAGAGAACAGCTGAGAATATCCAATACAATAATTACATGGACTAGTTTAAGTAGATAGAACTATGGTGTAGGGCTTTTCAGTCCAATCTTAATTGAACTCTGAGTGAAACTGAGTAAATGGCACCCAACAAAATAGCCAAACTAAACTGAATGGAAGACTTAAATACAAAGCTATAAATCCAACCCGAGTGAAGTCTAAGCAGACTTAGAATAATGTCTAATGAGGCAGCCAAACTGAACTTGAATAGACAATCCTGAATATAGAGCAGCTAACACAAGTCCAAGAAACTAAAGGAACAGTACCCAACAAAGCAGCTAAAAGAAACCTAAGTAGAGACCTTAAATATAGAGGCATAAACCTAAATAAGACTAAAATGGCATCTAATGAGACTGCCAAATTGAACTTGAATAAATAGACCTGAATATAAGACAACTAACCCAAGTCCAAACAAACAAGGAAATAGTACCCAACGAGGTAGTCAGAATAAGAGAGAACAATACAAAATGAGACTACTATAATGTACTACAGAAAAAATCCAGAATACAAGACTATTAACCTAAGAAAGAAAGAAAGAACTAAACAAATAATGCCCAACAAGGCAGTCAATCCAAACTTGAATAAACAAGTCTATATACAAAACTACAAACCCAAAACTAACTAACTAAAAAAGCAGTGAATAGTAAAACTGCCAATTACTAACACAAACTGAAGTTTAATTGAACTAAGTACAAAACATTATACAAGACAGTTTAATTAGACCTGAATAGAAAGCTTTGATATATAGAACTATAGACTCAAGTCCAACTAAATCCCAAGTCAGTGGTAATTAACAAGACCACTGACTTAAAACTAACTAGACTAACAACTTGAATACTAAGTTGAAAATCCAAATCTGACTGAACCTTAAGTAAACTAAGTAAATAGTGCTTGATGAGATTATCAGACTAACACTACTATATAACTAGATTAGAATAGAATGAAATAGAGACAAGTTTAACAACAAACATAAGACAAGTCAGCCACTAACAAAAAAGAAAATAAAAAACACTCCAAGCAAGCCACTAAGTAGAATATCAACTAAAACTACTACAAAAAATAGAACAGGGACTTGATTACCCAACAAATAATATAGCTGATGAATACAAAATAAACATAACAAAACACTACTTATAACTAGATAATATAACTAGACAACTTAGAAAAATTATTTAGCCATTAAGTAAAAGACCTAACAAGATACAATAAGAACCAAACTAAGTAAAACACTGAACTATAGAAAGTAAACAAAATGAACAGTAACCAACCAACACCAAATACCAAAAGATAAATACCAATAAAACTAAATATAATAACATATACAATCCAAATATAAACAAGATAAGATATAACAAGGAATAATATACTATAACCAACTACAAATACATACAAACACAATATCAAATTAGTAACAAAAACATAATGCAAGAACAAGATAACACAAACAAATAATAAATAGCTACCAAAGACAATATACTAAAAGTCATCTAACAAACCAATCAAATCAAGAACCAACAATAGAGAAACCAATCAAGAGCAGATAAGCCAAGACAAACAATACTAAAATACAATAAAAGAATATATAAATATAACTACTACCACAAGAATAATACAACTATAAAATAACAAATAACAAAACAACCTAAAACCATACAACCACAAACAAGGATCATAACCAAACAACAAAAAAAAACACAAAACAAATAAAACAGAACCATAACATAAATAACAATAATAACAAGACTATAATAGTATTAATCTTAAAGAATACTACCAGAAAAAAAAAACAAAAAGAAGACCAAATAAACAGGAACAAGCAAACTCAATCTAAAAACTGATAACAGAAAATTAAAATCAACAAGAAAAAATAAACCTAACATAAGACTAAGAAACTATAAAGTAGTATAATAAATAAAGCCAATAAGATAAGATAAATAAATAGACAATAAACAAGACCAACCAAACTAAAACAAATAACTAAAAAAAATAAGAAATAATCAAACAACCAAATAAACAAGATCAAATACCATCAAAAGAAATAAATATATATTATAACCAACAAACAAAAAATCAAACAAGTCAAAATAACCAAATAATAAAATTAAATAACTACAAAACTCTAATACAAAAAACCAAAAACTACTATGAAATGATACAAAATTACTATTTTAGAAGTGCTGGCTATTTGGAGATTCAAACAAAAACTATAGATGGTAACATCAGGGTAAATGCACCACTTGCTTCTTTTGGCTTATAGAGAAGAAGTATAAACATAAACAAACCCATGAGCCTGGGGCCAATCTATGGCTTTAGGCCCTAGCAAAAAATAACTAGAGCTATCTTCACTAATACTCATAGGAGTTTGGTATCTGAGAAAGTAATAAGAGATTTCAACTTTGCAACAGATGCTTTAGACAAATCACCACCACATAATAATAATGAAAAAATATGTGAAAAATGGATAGAAATCATAGAAAAACACCAATTAACAGATAAATAAAGAAAAGCTAATGAAAAAAAAAAGATAATTCACATATATCCAAGGAAAAAGTCTAGTAAGAATAAATAAAATATATATTGCCAAGGAATTATTTGAACAAATAACAGAATGGACTGTAGAAAAAAACAACAAAATATCAGATCACTAGATAATATTAACAACAATACATAATATAGATCTATCACTAATAGAAAAAGAATTATAGAAACTTGACAACAATACAATAAAATAGCAACCCTTTAAGAACAGAATAAAGAAACTACTACTAGAGACACAAAACAATATAAATAATACAGAAAGCCAGAATAAATCAAAAATGGAAATATAGATGAGAACAAAATAAAAATAAAAAGAATCAAACAATAAAAAAAGAATGCTAACAAAAAAGAAAAATAAAATATACAATAAAATAAAATAAGAAGAAAAAACAAATAAAGGAAGACAAGAAGAAATAACAAAACTAATAAAAGAACTAAACAAAAAAGGAAAAAAAAGATTAGATACTGCCCAAATGATAGCAAAAGTAAGATATATAAAAGAAAAACAAAAAAAAACTAAATATTTCTTCAACTTAAAGAAAAATAAAAGAGATCCAGCAATAATCAAAGTACTACAAAATAAAAACAGAAAAATAATAACAGATACAAATGAAATGTGTAAGATAGCAACAGAATACCACCAAATATTACAAAAAGTACCTGAAAGACAAAAAGATAAAATACAAAATATAAAAGAAATCTTAAATAACATTATAAATAAACTCAAAAAAGAAAACTAAGAATTATTAAGCAAACCCACAAATGAAAAAGAAATAAATATCCTATATAAATTTTACAAATTATGGACAAAAGAATATAAAGATTATAAAGACAAAGAAAAAACAAAAAATCCTAAAAAACTGATAGCAGATATAATACATATACTCAAAGAAGTCTATAATAAAATAGAAGAAAAAGGCCTAAAAGATAAAAACTTTATATTAGAAACAATATTTCTTTTATACAAGATTTTCTAATTTTGTTACTATTGTTTTTGTTAGGATTTTGTAGTCTATATTTATTAATGTTATAGGCCTATAGTTTTCTATTTTTGTTTTTTGTTTTTATTAGCACATGACTATTTATGAAAAATATTAGAAAAATTTAACTTTCTGTAAGCTTTTATATTTAAAATCAAAGAATTATACAAAAATACAAGAATAATAGTTTTAGTGAACAAAATGCTACCAGAAGCAATAAAAATAGAGAAAAAAGTAAGATAAGGATGCCCTATGTTATATTTTTTATATAACATAGTAATTGAACTACTAGCAGAAATAATAAGAAAATTAGAGCTAAAAGGATTTAAAATTTCTGGAATACAAAATAAAATTCTAGTATCACTATTTGTAAACAATATATTAGTATATGAACAAAGAAAACAAAAGAAAATTACTAGAAAATATAATAAACACCCTTTGCAAAGCATCCACTGCAAGATTCAACCAAGAAAAAACAAAAATATTATCTATAGATTTACCTGAATATAGAAAATATGTAGAAGAAAATAGAAAAACAGCAAAACAAGAAATATCTATACCAAATGAAATAAGAATAATGAAAGATAGAAAAATATTAAGAACTCTAGGAAGCTACATAGAAAACAAAACAAAAGAGCTAATACAATAAACACAAATACTCAAAAAACAAAAAAAAAATACTAAACATATGGATTACACTTAACCTATCAACAATAGAAAAAGAACTAATACTAAAATCACTAATACAATTAAGAGTATTATTTCTAGCGACTATCAACAAAATGCCCAAGAATATAAGAGAAAAAATAGAAAATCAAATGAAATTATTCCTATAGAACAATAGAAAAACAACAATGAACTGGAAAGAAACAATATAACCAAGAGAAAAAGAAGACCTAAATATATCAAATATAGAAATAAGAATAGAAGCAATCTAACTAATATGGCTTAAACAATATCTAGTCCTAGTAAAAGAAAAACCAGAATAGATCTTTATAGTAGACTAAATAGTCTTCAATAGTTTAACAAAAACACCCAAAATATCAAAAGAAAACAAAATTAGCTAGATCTTCTAAACATAGAATAAAAATGGAAAAAAAGATATATTGGCCAAATTCATCAAAGAAATATTAAAAGTAGAAAGAAAATATAAAGTAGAATATAATGTTCTAGAAACTGAAACAAAACCAAGAAAATTACTACTAATATAGTACTATATTGGAATAAATGACAAATACTTATGGAACAAGAAATTAGCAAAATGCCTAAAAAACAAACACAAAATAATAAATATAGGACAATTAGAAAACTTTATATATAGTAATGGCTCACACTGGTTTTGTAAAAAACTAGCAAAAAGAATAATAAATAAAATACCAAAAAGACTAAAACCAAAAGAAGAAACAAACCAAAAAACAAACTCAATGCCAAGAAAAAACCTAAATACAAGAATAGATATAATAGAAATAAACCCTAGAATAATGAATAATAAAATACCAGAAAAAACAATAAAAATATTTGGAAGCTATTAAAAATACAAAAAAAGAAATAACAAAAATAACAAATTCCTATAATCTCCAATTAAAGCTAAAAAAACACAAATAGCAAAGAGAAAACAATATAGATAACAGAGATACTAGAAGAAAATATATTAAAATCAGAAATAATAGTAGGATGGAAAGAAAAAGAATACAAAATTTTTGAAATAAAAAACAAAATAACCAAAGACCAAGCAGAAATACTAACAATGAGTAAAGCTATTAAAGAAAAAGGAAAAATAACAATAATTACAGACCTAACAATATTAACAGCAAATATACATAATAAAATGAAAGATTGGGAACAACTAGACTATCTAGAAACAAACAACAAAGACCTATAGAAAAATATTGAATACTAAATAAGACAACATGAAGAAGAAATATTATTAGGACTACCAAGAGACAAAATAGACATAAAAGAACTAAAAGACATAAAACAAAACTAAAAACAAAAAACAACAAAACTAAAAAAGAAATTAATATTAAAGAAATTTCTATAAAGTACAAAATAGAAGAAGCAGAACTAAGAAAAATAACCCAAAAAACAATATATGTACTAATACTAAAAGAAAAAAATGTATATCCTAGAGGTAAACCAACAGAAGAAAAAATAAAAGAAATATATACTAAACTAAGGAAAAAAACAAATAACAAAATAACAAAAAAAGAAATATAGAAAGGAACAACCAATAAAATAATACTATTTAAGATACAAAACTTTATATAGAAGCCAACACATAACAGACATAAAGTAGGAAAATGGTTCACAAAAATTCCAAAATGGCAAGATAAAGCTATATGCCAATGTAGAAAAATAGAAACAATAGAACATATAATAACAGAATGCAAACTAAATAACTGCCAAAATATATGGAAAGAAGTAGAAAAACTATGGAATAAAAATAACACAAAAATATTGAATAAATAAAACCAAATATACAAATAATAAAAGGTCTAGAAGCAATAAAACTAAAAAACCAAAAAACAAAAGTACTAGAATAGCTTAATGAAAAATATATAGAAATAGTAGCAGAAATATCATAGATAATATAGAAAACAAAAAACAAAAGAATATTTAAAGAAATAAAATTAAGAAAAAAAGAATCTATTATATAATGGAAACAATAAGAAACAAACTTGAAATAGAAAAAGAAATAATCAAAACAGAAAGTAAAACTAAAAAGAAAAAAGAACTACAAAAGAAATTTAACAAAAAATGGAAAGAAGAATATAGATAACAAAATAGACAAGAGCCTAAAATAAATTGGATCTGTCTAAGAGACTGGGAGCTGTAAAGCTGGAATCTTACTAAGTAGAGAACCTGGAAAGGTTTAAATACCTGAGGTTTTTAGTAGGTTAGTTAAAACCAAGCTCATACTATGGAGGTATTACCTCTGTACTAAAAAGCCAGTTTTTACCCTGCTAAAAAAAAAAAAGACTATTATCAACAAAGGATAGAATGTCTGTTGGTATTTCTTTATTTAGGTTTTTTATTCTTTTTTTGAATATTTTCATAATTAAAGCCATATAGATAGTAGAGAGAATAGGAGAAAGGACTAACCTTTGTCTGACACTAATACTGAAGCCAAATAAAAGAGATATAAAGTTGTTCTAAGTATATATTGTTGACCAGTTAGAGTAATAACTGTCAAAGAATTATATAATGCTGTTGTTTAGTTTAGTTTTTTTTAGACATATAAAAAAGAAAGAGTAATTAAGAGAAGAAAAAAACTAAGTAATATCAAATACAATGATACTAGTATAATACTGTTTGAGCTAACCAGTGTATATGATATAAGTGAGGTATAGTCCTGCATCAATGGTTGAATACTGTCTGCCTAATTGGTTGAAATCTAGGAAGCTGTTGGCCGATATGTAAAACTAGAGACAGTTGCTAATGACTTTCTCAATGAGCTTGCCAGTTGTGTTAAGAAGCACTATGGATCAAAATGCTTTAGTGGTGTTGTATGCTTTCTCATTAGATTTGGGGATAATGACCAATGTAATTTCTTTGAAGTGCTTGGGCTAGTGTTTTAGAGAAATATAAACATTAGCTAGATTAATAATTTTTTTGAGACATAAATTGTTATTTAATATACCTCTAAGGTGTCTCCAAAATACATGATTAGGGCTAGGGGTAAATATAGATAAGCACTTAGCTGTTGTATCTTTGATTTTTTGTTGTAAGAATAGGAGCCATTCAATAAGGTCAAGTTGTATTATATTGTTTAGGAACCTTTTGTTAATTGGTTAGTTCTCAGCCAAGTTATATGATCTATAAAGGGCATTCTACAGAAAATCAAAGGTATTATATAGCTAGCTCTCAAATATAATGGTTCTAATAGCTAGAAGTGATTTTTTTTTGACCTAGCTTATAAGATTTTATAGACATTTATTAGAGGTTGTAATTTTCTGAATTCTATTGTCAAAGAAGTTTCTTTTGGCTATTTGCACTAAAGTCTTGAAGACTTTCCAGTTTGTAAAATTGCTTTTTTCATGATATCTGTCAAGGCAATCAGTATACTTTCAATTCTACCATTTTTTCAAATATTTTGTAACTCTTTTGGTTTTTGTATAGTTAGACCATATATTCTTGAATATTGAGGCTAATTTGTCAATACAAGATTCCAATTCTATTCTGTTGTTAATGTTCATGATATTAAGACTTTTGATATTTTCTGAGCTTAGTTTTCTTTAGCTTTGTTATCTTTTTTAATAGACTGGATGATGACATTGATATCTTCATTTTTTATCCTAACTTCAATAAACATAGAGATATAGTCAAATAGTTTTTTCCTATCTAAATACAGAGTATATTTGCTGAATTCTCAACTGTTAGATGACAAGAATACTAAATCTAGTACTGAATTAGCGTCCCTGGGGTTGTCAGTATATCTTGTAGGTCCTGGGTTTACTGGGGGGGATAATTCAAGTTCTAGACTATCAGCAATTAAAATAAGCTCCTCTATGTAAATAGAGTGATAGAGAAAATTTGGATCCTAGCCGCAATCTTTGATATTAAAATCTCTTATCATTGTAATTGTATTTTCCATGTTTCTGATATAATTTTGTAAAACTTGGAAAGCTGTTTGGTTGTTGTCCAAATAAATATTTATAATATGATTGATGTCTTGTTTGTTATGGAAAGACAAGATATTGATATTACAATAGTTAATAATATTAGATTGAAATGAGAATCTAAGCCTTAAAACATATTTGTTGATATATGTAGTAATCTAGGGAATGTTGTCTTGAGAATTTTTGTTTCAGATAAAAAGTATCTATTCCAGATATCTAGGGGCTTTATATAGAAGATCATCTTTGGGGTTAATATTACTTGGAATGTTACAAATAAGGTAATGAGAGGGTTCTTGGATGAATATAATGTCTGATACATTTTTTTGTTCTTTTAGAATGATATCAGTAAAAATCTTGTTTTTCCTGATATTCTAAGAGAATATCCATAAGTTGTGTATATTCATTGTTTGCTAGTACCTATAGTTGAGTAAATTGAGTTAGTCCTGATTTCTTGGAGCTCTTGAGCTTTTTTGGTGTACCATTTATAGTTAAAACAATGTTTTCAGAAAGAGTACTTGTTATCATTTACTATATAGTCTTTTTTGTAGTTAAAGTACTTAAAGGAGTGAGGGTATGGTTCATCTACTTTAGTTTTCAACCTAAGAAGATTAACTTTAGAATTTGTCTTGTAACACCAAGTCATATCTCTATAGTGCTTGATTTTGTGTGGTCTTCTATATTTCTAACATTTTGAGCTATGAGCTCTATATACAAATGTAGAGTGTTCCCATTTCCAGCAATTATGGTACTAGAGCATACTAGAGTTCATGTTGGTGTCCCTAATAGTGGCAATGTACTGGCCAAAGTTAAAGGAATAATTAATAAGTAGCTTAGTTTTGGAGCTGTTTTGAGAATTCCAAATATCCAGCTATACAATTGCCATATCTAACTTGGATGATACTTTGATGACCCTAGACTTTGAGGTAAGTGAGATGGTTTCAAATAGATTGATGTGTTTGATAGAATTGACAATATCTTCATGAATAAGTTTGTTGTTATTAAATTAAATAAAAGAAATACCAGTGATCTTAAGATAGAACTTAAATTGTAACAGTTGTAGTAAAAGCATTTCATTGTTGTTGATTCTATTAATTGACTTGAAATACTTTTCAATGATACTGAGGTTGCTAGGTATAAAGATGTTGTTAGTCATAATAGATATTCTGCCAGAGTAAAACTAAATGAATTCTAAATGAATATTAGACTTAGTATTCTTTAGTAGACTATTGATGAGACCAATATAAATATTAGCTTTGTTCATGATAAAATTAGCATATTTCTTAATTATTAGCACTATAGCTTGCTTCTTTAAGGGATCTTTGATAGTAGTTTAGATTTTTTTATTCCTATTTACTGATTTTTCTATTACTACATTATGGATTTTAATTATTTTCCTATTAGGGAGTGCAGGGAAAACTTCCTTAATCTTGAGAATATTTTTGGCTATCACAGTAGCCTAAGCAAATAATTTGACTAGTGCTTTGTTGTTGTTGCTTTTAGTCTTCTTAATTATACAAAACTTGGATTTTTCAAGCTATTCCTTGGTAAAACAAGAGAGAAGAGATAGAGGAATATTCCTGATTATATTGCTATAGAATTGTCTTAAGATCAGAGAAGGTTAAGATATGTTCTTGGTAAATTTTAATTTAACTATAGTTTTAAAGGAGATCTTGTTTGTGATATTCAGTTGATTCTAGCTGGACTTATATATAGTAAATATAAAGGGCCATATAGCTTCACCAAAGAAATTAAGCTATTAGATATTGTTTCTGCTTCAATTATCTAATTTCCTTTGCCTAAGAAAAGTAACCATATATTGTAGGGATATTGTTATGTTATTGATATTACTTTGCAGGAATTTATTTGTACCAAAGAGAAATGTGATACCAAAGTTTCCATCTCAAAGGCTTGAATTAGCTAGAATATTTGCATTGTATAGGATGATATTTGAAAACAATAGTTAAGAAAGGAAATCTTGCTTCAATGTGTTGATAGATGTTATCTTACTAGAAACATGTGGATGTATTAGTACTAAAATAAAGAGTTATATAGACTTCTTGTATAGCTCTTGACTTTGTAGATTATCAATAGTAGTTTCATTAACATCTATGTTATTTTGCAAAGCTACTCTCTTTGCATAATTCATATTAGATAAGGCAAAGAAATTTATTAACAAAGGGGAAGGGCTTTGAGGGTCTCTTACACTTGTTCTTAAAATGGAATAATTCTATTGTATATTAATGGCCATATTATTAGGCCTCACAAAGTAAAAGAAGAAAGGCTAGTTACTAGGAGAATTATTTAGAACATAGTACATAACTGAAATAGATTATATATTTACTAGGCTACTCTTGGACACTACTATTGATGATAGTAGTAAAGGAGTAAAAAGCAATATATGCTATACTCCTTTCTTTAACTTTCTATATACTTTGTTTTTAACTGATTTCACTTACTTATTTCTCAAATTGCAGTAAAAATCAATCTCAAGTCCATTATCATATACATATACAATCTACAATCTAATACTATTGAATATCTCTTTGTATACTACATTAAGTGTCCTTTTGCTTTCTTGGTTCTATTTTAGAAGAAGTACTAAAATGTTTAATAATAAAGTATATTTAAAAAAGGTTACATAAAGTTATTCATGGAAGAATACTGATGTCTGCAAATTAATTCCCATATACTCCACTGACTATTCTTGAGATTTGTTGATAGTCATAGCTAAAGGCTAGTCTGACTGGGAATTAAAGTCTCTTGAATAGCACAGGTAATGTGTTTGTATTAGATGATAACCTAATTCTTGAAATTAACACAACCTTTCTTCTAAACCTTCTATCCTTACTGATAATTCTGTACTAGAGCATTTTTCTCCTTATATTCAACACTACTATTTTTGTTCTATTACAAAGTCCTTTTTCTGGATCCAAGTCCTTTAGTAAAATAACTAGACAGCTAATCTTAAGACAAAGTAAAATAAAAGACAATTCACTACTATTGAGTTGTTGAAGAAACTCTATAGGATAGGTATAGTATATTCTATTTTTCTCAGACATTATATACCTCATCATTTCTAGGACAGAAAATAATGTGATCCAAGAAGTATTAATTGTCTTGAACTCTTGGATTGCCAATTCCTAAATAGATCTTATTGATAAGAATGTTAAAATTAGTACAAACCATAGACTGAGGAATTTATATCATCTTATTATTATCTATAGTTGATCCAGTACCAATTTCCAACAACCACTGAGCATGTTAATTATCAGCTTCAGAGTGGTCCAAGTATATATTATATCTGAGATATAAGAACTTAATATGTCTCTATAGATTTCCTTTGCAAAGAAATACTACTACCACTTGTTGACATGTTCTTTTAGACATTACAGGCAAAGTTTAATAAAAATTCTCTCCAAATACCACTGTAATTCTACCAAATAGATAATTATTCTAGATAATATGTCAATTCAACAGCTATCAAGTGCAAGTAATCACTTACTTCAAGCAAGTCTCTTAGATATTGATTAACAGCATTAATGTTATACTTGTGCTGCATAGGAACTTTATCCCAAATAATAACCTTGGTCTGCTGGATGATTAAAAATATATAACTATTCTATTTTAGTCCAGCCATAGAGTTCTTATTAATAGAAAGAGAAATCTTAAAGTACAAATGAAATATTTTTCTTCTATTCAACAAAAAAGCAGCAATTCTAGATAATACCACATATAGTACTACTTGTTCTCTTCTTTTAACTTCAGTAGCAATAGTATTATAAAAAAATGTTTTTCCACAACCACCAGTAGCATGAATAAAGAAAAAATAACCTTGGTTGTTAGTAATAGACTCCAGAATAGTATCAAAAGCAGCAGCTTGTTCAGGGTTAAACATTGTCCTCTACTTATTTACCAAAGTTGCTATTTTATCTATATTATACTGCTCAACCTATAAGAGAAGATTAGATATTCTGTGATCTTACTCTTACTATAGAAGAAACATAAATGGAAACTTAGCAAGACTTTTTTCCATTCCTATCAATATTCTATTCAGATCCCAAAGACTATAATCATAAATATCATTCTCTGGTATTTTCTGGTCAACTTGATAGTGGCTCATATAACAGAGTTTGTACTTGACATTATCACATAGTCTAGTCTTGAATTGGTCCCAGAAAACATAAAGCTTACTTTATCAGTCAACAAGACTATTGCCAACAACTAATAACCAACAATATACTACTCTAGGCTATATTGCAATTGCTTTCTCCAAGCAAATTCTCTATTTATAATCATCCTCTAGTAATTCTCTTGCTATATATATCTTCTTGAATATAATAAATACTTGGCCATTTTAGGTCCTCAAATACTCCCAACCTTTTTTATTTTCAAATATAGTCAAATGAAGTCATAAAAAGAACTGCTTTTTCTTTGATAATAATACAAAGTATATTTTTCCAATCACTTTGGCATGTCATCTTGGATATCATGACTTAGCTTTGGCATTCCAAGTATAGTATTGAGAAAACTACCAGTAGATAAGATCCAAACTATTATTATATATAAAGTTATAATCAAACCAAGTAGTAAACTAAGTCTTTTTTATATTTTGTCTGGCTAATATTTTATTAACAATTTAGTGTACATGAAAGTTAATATAGTATTTATTAGAAAGATAAATAGGTATTGATATAGCAATCAAAGAAAAAAAAAGTTAAAGACAATAAAAAATTATATATTGATTGGTAAACCTGGTCCTATTGCATTCAAATACTAAGCTATTGTCAGATCTAGCATAGAGTGAATAACTATCTTTAGTCTAGTTTTTTCTTTCTCTATAGTTCTTGGAAAAATATTTACTATATTGTCTATTGACCATATACTTGGCTTAAAAATTATTAGCACCATATAAACTATGCAATATATACTTAGTAACTTTTGTACAAAGAAATAGCTAAAGCTGAGAATTAGGGAGCTAGACTAAAATCATAGAGTTGATATAATAGGAATTCTGAATATGATCTTGAGATTGTAGAAAGATGAGCAAATGGATATAAGAGAGACTTTTTTTCTAGAACTCAATAGTATAAATATAAGCTACAAAAGTACCAAAGAAACCACTGTCAATGAGTTTAAAAAATGCTTTTTTCTTTTGTTCAAAAACTTATAATACAATATTAGGATAATTAGTGGTTGTCTATCTAGAAAAAAGACTCTAAACAATTTCTGGCTATTTAAGATTGGAAGTTATAGTAAGGAAGAAATTTAGTTTGTGAAAATGCCTATAAATGGTCATAGCATCTTGAAACAACTAAGTCATGAACCTAGGACTTTCTATATAAAAAAAAGGAAGAATAATTTTGCATTCTAAAGATTGAGTGTTTTCTTTATTATATCTATCATATATAGCAGCATCCTGTAATCTCTAGTAGAGCTCAGATCTGAGAGTGTTTTGATGTATTCTAGTCCAGTTCAGTCTCCTCTACCTATAGTTTGCTTATATATCAATAATAAACTACTGGAATGACTTTTTACCATAGAAGAGAAGTGGCTGAGGACCTTCTCTAACATAAAGATAATAAGTATAGTAGTATCTATCAGAAACTACCTATGAGCAAGCCTATTCCTCTCTATTTCTTTGTCTTCTATTTTTCTCTTGTTTTTTCAGTTGAGTACCATAGATTGGAATTTTTGGATATTATCTATTCTTCTCCTCCTTTGGAAATAACAGAACATAATAAAGAGCAGCATATAAAAGACTGTTTTGGCTGATTTGTTCAAGTTGTTCTTCTTTTGCCTGTAATATTACATCTCTATTATCCATTGTATAATAAACTCCTTTCTCTGAAATAATAACTGCAATCTCTTTAGCAGTAGAGAGATTATGAGTTCTTGGATCATACTGTGAATCAACATATAATCTAATCCTAGTTTTTTGTTGTTTATCAACTGGCTTTTCTCTAATAAGTTCATAGATATAATAATATCAGTCTATATATAGATGGATGTTCAGGAGCATTGTTTGAATGTTATCTATTACTATAGAATCAAGATTTTTGTTATTGTTCCTTCTGATATTCAACTATTCTGCTATGTCCAAGATATAGATTTGTGCATAAACAGAATTATGATTATCATGAAGGAGGAGAACACCTATAAGATAGTGCAGTTTATCTTAGATCTTGAAATAGTAAGGACCTAACTGTTTAGTAATAGAGTTGTTGATTTTCACTTTTACTGAAGTCATTACAAATACTGTATTATACTGTTGAATATTGTTATGAAACTCTTTGGAGCAATAGTTATCTCCTATCAAGTAATCTTGCAAGACTCTAGTCAAAGCTTATAGAGATAGCAACTAGATTTGTCTTTGTAGACAATACATTCTAAGCTTAGGATGATTGATCTGTAAAGATGTAAGTTTTTCATAGTCAAAATAAAGAACATAACAGTAAGAACAGATAATGGATAGTATGTTTAAGTTAATATACTATATATCAGTCTCTAGAAATAGTTGGCCAGTAGATGGATAATATATAGACTAAAGAATAGGTAGTGGACTATCATTTTCAATTATAGTTTCTTGGTTTTAGTTGAACTCTTGAGTATATAGAGTTTTAGTATAAAAAAACTATCATACTTGAATTATATAATCATTTCTATTATGTTCTTGAATATTTTTATCTTTAATATTCTATAATATCCAGTTAAAACCTATTAAGTAGTAGTACTTAAATTACTCATAACTCTCAGGAGATTTTTCTGCATGTTTCTGTCTATATATAGATTTCTATCATCCTCTCTCTGTTGTCCTTTATAATCAAGAGCATTTACATCTTTATTCTTCCATTCTTCTATTATTTGATTAATTTAAATTCTTTCTATTTATTTCTGTCTCTCTGCTTTTATTACTATAATCTATGCTCTAGGTTCCTAAGTTGTTCTTTGTTGCTGTTTAGCAAGTTAATATCTATGCAAATCAAGTATAGCATCCTTAAAATTTTGTAGAACATATGCAGAAATCAAGTAGAATTTTTTTTTTCTTCTTTTTCTTTTATTCAGAACAAGAGCTGAAGAAATATAATAGAGATCTTATTGTGTTTGCTCCTCAGCTTTTCTTTCTTTATATTCTAATTTAATATAATTTATCTCTCATAACTGTCTTGTCTCACTTACAACTACTCTAAGAATAAAGATATACTATTACTTCTAAGAAGGAGATTTCTACTCTAAACAACTCTCTTATAAAAGCAGTTGTTATTCCCTTGCACATAAGGATCACAATAGATTCCAAGTACCAGGTTACTAATAGAAAGATATATAGGTATACTACTGTAGTACTGTTCAAAGAAATAGTCTATCTAAGAGAGTAGACTTGAGTTTAGTTACACCAACTATGCTCTATACTACAGTTGCAGAGCACTGTTCTCTTTGCACCCAGAGTTTAGTATCTAGTCAAGGTATAGAGAGAGTGGAGGGGTAAAAGAACAAAGAGAGAGGACAGGGAATAATAATTAAAAACAGAGAAGTCAACAAGCTGGCACTATTACTATATATTTGTATATATTTGCTTTCTTCCTATATGTCCAATTTGGGTTAAATATATGAAAAGAGGAGGGTTTTGATGATTAAATTCATTTTTTAAATTCTATTAAAACAAGAGGAGAAAAAAAAAGTCAATTATAATTTTTTCAAAATTTTTATGAATTTATCTGAATTTTGTGGAATTTTTGAGTGAATTAAGTGAATTTAAGTAAAAAGAAAGAGTATGGGACCAATTACCTAAAAATTTGACTAAGCTCTATCTTTCCACATTTAGTCTCATATACTCTCTTTAATTTACTAGCTTTGGAACTAGTACAAGAAATAACATTGATTAAGTCTAGAAATTCACTAGTACTAGAAAAGATAGCCTATAAACCAAAAGGAATGAGCATTAGTAGTAGACAATTTATTTCAAATATTTAGTTTAACTATAATATTATAGAGAAAAAAAAGATAATGAGACTTTTATATCTTTATTTTTCTCTTTAGAGGTCAGTTCTTTTTCTAAGTATATTTTTTGCAATATAACTTTGAGACTCTTAACTTTCTTTCTTAACTAAGATATCTCTTTTGACTATTTATTTATTCTAAATTAAGTTTGTAGATGTTTTCTTATCAGTTGAGATATAACAACAACATCTTCAGTATCTAGCTTTTGATCCTATATACTGCAGGTTTGTCAAGTAAATAGAGAGTAGTATGGAAAAAGACTAAGAATATACTATGAATTACTGTAAATATACTGTAAATATACACTTTGAGTTCTGGAAAGTAACACAAAAAATAAAGTCAGAGTGAGAAATATACTACTAAAAGAAATAAAAGATATTACTCTCCTAGAAGATAAGAGCATATACCTTTAGCACTCTTTGTTGTAAGCTTTTGGACTCAGAGTCTGATT
>Ga0154004_1000087_pt1 | contig 21401 bp, 25 predicted proteins | sample TSFL088MetaG_FD_104727 | JGI IMG/M metagenome (GOLD analysis project Ga0154004, IMG submission 104727) | Attine ant fungus gardens microbial communities from Florida, USA - TSFL088 MetaG | ecosystem: Host-associated > Fungi > Mycelium > Unclassified | place: USA: Florida, Lake Talquin State... | reverse complement strand
TTACATGACCCTTACTAATAACTATACATATCTTATATAAGCTTTCCCATACTATTTATATCCCTCTTGCATTATACTCCTGGATGTTTTCTACTAGATTGATAAATGCATGAGAGATAGTTTTCTTTCTTAGAACTGTCTCATAACAGTAATCCAACTTTGTCAAAATATTTGGATATCTACAAGGCTTGAGTAGTTGCCCTCAAAAACACCATGAACTCTGCTTCCACTATGGACAATGCCACAGTGTCCTGCCTTTTGTGCTCCCAAGAGATTGGGCAACCAGCCACTACAAAAATATTCCCTTTAGTCAAACACCTGGTATCTCTACAACCAGCATATTTGGAGTCAACATATCCAGTTGACTCAAGGCTGCTGCCACCCTTATAAATGATACCATAATGTTTAGTATCTTTAATATATACTAGGACATCTTTCAATATGTTCTAATGTGTCATCCCTGGGTTGTGAGCAAAGCAAGCAAGTATATTGACAAAAAGGGTTAAATCTGGTCTTGTAGCAATTTGTAGCCACATGAGCAAGCCTAATGCTTCTTGAAAGGGAATCTTCTTCATCTTATTTTCTTCATCTAGAGTTGTTGGGCAGTCTTTACTTGAGAGTACTATACTGGGAGACAGAGGAGTTGTTGTTGGTGAGCAAGAGCTTATATTGAAGCAGTTCAGAAGACAGTCACAATAAGCCTACTGTAATAGTGTAATATCTCCTTCTATATTCCTGTCAATTTGCATTCCAAGAATGAACTTAGCTTCTTCTAAGTCTTTAATCTTGTAGCTTAACCCTAGTTGCAATTTGGCCAAACATTCTTCTTCTAGAGTTGACAATGCTCCTAGGACATCTCTGTCCAAGTAGAAGTCAGTGTCAGCTTATTATCATATACTTTAGATCAGATTTGAGGATCAGTATGCAATTTGTAATATCCATATTTCTCAAATATCTTGTCTAAGTTCTTTGTCTAGTCATGGGTACCCTGCATAGTCCTATATAGTGTTTTTTGAAGTTTCCAAACATAGTCAGCTTCCTCTTTCTCAAATCCCTTAGATTGTTCCATGAAGACTTTGAACATGCTGTCACTGTTGAGGAAGGCCAAGACAAAGTCCACCTGCCATAAACAAAGTCTTTGTGATGCAGCTATGGTACACAATAGATGAACTGATTTGAGGCAAGCTACAAATGTATAAGTCTCTTTGTAACCCTTCTCTATTACCTGGGTGAATCTTTTTGCCACATTTCTCACCTTTCTCTTTTTAATATTACTATTGTTGTCCTATTTAATTGTGTACACCCACTTCAATCCTACAATGTTCTTGTTTGCTAGATACTGTACTAGCTTAAACACACTTTGCTTCTTTAGTATTTCAATCTTCATGACCATTGGCTCCCACCAAAGCTTGGGTTTCCTCATGACTTTGTTGAATGTTCTTAGTATCCATGTGTCAGTATCCATGGAAAATATGTGGGGTTGGCTGAGATACCCTTGGGATTCCATGAGCCAATTTGATAGTTTGGGAGTATGCTGGGATCTCCTTGCTGCCAGTGGTGCTTCTCTATCATCATATTGTGATCCATACTCATTTGCCAGTAGTTCAGTTAGCAGTATATTGGTAGTTTTAGTCATAGGGTTTGTATTCCTCTTATGTTCATCTTTATGTAATTTTCTAATAGTTAATGGTTGAGGTGTAATTACTTGGAGTGATGGCCCAATTGGTTTCTGTTTGAGTTCCTCTTCTACTCTATAGTTTCTATTCTCCTTGATTGCTTGCATCTGGTTGTTTGGTCTACAAGAAAAGGGGTCATTTTTGTCTATGAAGGATATTGGAGTTGGTTGTCTAGCATAGTAGATAATTCCTTTAAAAATAACATTACAAGATCTGAATACAGCACCAGTATTTTTCTCAAGTAATTATAACTGTCACATCCAAAATAGCCAAGCAAGGCCATCTTGACTGATTGGGGAAGAAGTTTAGACAAATTCAAGTTGTTTGGTATATGGGCATAAATAGTAGTACCAAATGGTTGTAAGTGGGAAATGTCCTGTCATTATCCAGACTAGAGTTCAGCTGGAATGGTATCAGGCTACCTAGATAATGGGATCAGATTTCAAGTATATACTACTGTTGATACTGTATCAGCCCAGTATTTTAGTAACATTCCAGACTCTGCCATTGCTGAACATACTGTATCAAGGATTATACATGTTGTGCAACTCAAGTCAAGTTGACTCAGCAGCTAAGTCTTTGAGGGTTACAAAGAGGACTCAATGGAATTCTTGATCAATTGTACTAGCTACTCATACAAGTATGCTATTTGCTCTTGTTTACATTAATAGTATTCTACAACCAATCAAGAGGCTGCCAGTTTGATTCTCTTGTTTGTTATTCTATAAATAGATATTCCTTGGTCATAGTTGAGGTGACTCATAACAGTACTCTCTTCTCAAAGATCCTTATCTCGAGGACTTCATAGTTCATTATATGGGTCCTGTAGATTACCCATTTTATCTTCTTTGTCCCACTCTTCTATCCTTGGTTTCTCTATTCCTTGTTCTTGCTCTTCTTCCTCCTAAATCATTTCCAATGTTCTTTTTTCCTTGTGTTGCACTCCCTTCCAATGTCTCCAATTTCTTTCCAATCAGCCCTAATACTCCTGATCAAATTTCCTATCATCCCATCTATACAATGTCTTTGCCATGTATCTTCCTGGTAATCCTTCTCTATGAAACTCTCTATAATCTTCTTTCCTTGCCTGTCTTGACTTCTCTCCATATTCTTCTTTAAACCTTTCTACTAAGTCCCTTACATTCCCTAAATTCTTCCTTGGTTCTCAAGTGTCTTTTTCTGCTATATATCCCTTCTATCATACTAGGTACCTATCTTTCCCTCTAAACTTTCTTTTATTTAGTATTTTCTTTACTTTATATTTCTCTTTCTCTTTGATTACCACTAGGAGAGGCCATTCTTTTCTCTGGCCTTCTACTTGATCTTTGTATATATATACTCTACTGATGTTTACTACTGGATGTATTTTTATTGTGCTTGGTAGCTCCAGTTCAATTGCATTTGTTGATATGATTCTTTTTACTTTATAAGGACCTACAAATTGCTTCATCAATTTTTCTGAATGTCTTTTTTACATTTAGAACTTAGGATCCTTTGTGCTCAAAAGTACCCAGTCATCCACTCTATACTCCTTTGGTTTGCTTCTTTTCCTATTAGTATATTTCTTCATCTCTTCCTGACTTTTTCTCAGTGCTGCCTCTGCTTTCTTATGTACCTCCTTCATTCTTATTGCAAACTCTTCTGCTTTCTCAAACTTCCCTTCTTTCTCATCTCAAATCCCATATGCAAATCCTGTCTACTATTTGTCTTGAATGGTGACACTCTTGTACTTGTCTGTACCTTATTGTTATATGCAAACTCTGCCATTGCTAACCAATCTGGCCACTTCTCCTGGCAATGATCAATGAACATTCTCAAATACTGCTCTAGTTCCTGATTCATTCTTTCTATCTGGTTATCTATTTGTGGATAGCCACTCCCTCTACTAAAGTCTTTTCTGTAGTGGGCACAAAGTGTACCATTTTTGTCATTCTATCACATACTACTAGGATTGCATTATATCCTTGTGCTAGTAGTAACTTTGTAATAAAGTCTGCTATTATATGACTCCAGGGTTTTTCTGGTACTACATTAGGCATTAACTTTCCTGCTAGTGCCTCTGTGCAATTCTTGTTTCTTTGGCATACATCATAGGATTCTACATACTTCTTAACTTTCTGTATTACTCCTGGCCACCAAAAGTTCCTAGTGACCAGTTCCATTGTCTTTTACTGTCCTCCATATCCTCCTACCAGTATATCATGGTATAGCTGAATTACTTCTACTCTCAACCTTTTATCCCTTGGAATATACACTTTTTTATCTCTTAGCATCAAACTATTCTCTTCTTTCCACTCTTTTTCTCTTAGCATCTTAACTCCTGCTCACTTCATCTCTTCTACTGCCTTAATCATCTTATTATCTTTTGGTTCTGACTTTCTAATTTTCTTCAACAAGTCTATTCCTTTGATTACTATTTCTACCACTTGTGTTGCTCTAACCTCCAACCATTCTTTCTTCACCAACACTCTATCCTCATTATCCCTTTCTACTCCCACCTGCCAGTCTGGATATCTACTAAGGCTATCAGTGTCATGACATAGCCAAATGGCTAAGTTATTATTTATATTTCTTTTCTTTTCTTTTTTATTTAATCAGGAAATTGGTGGATATACAAGAGGGAATAACCCAAAAGAGATGTGTGGGATTTTATAAATAGAAGTAAATACAGAGTATGTATAAGTAGTGTATAATAATCAAATGGGAACTTTATTAAATTCTTCTTGTCAACTTGGACTAGGAGTGTGGTTAAGTCATCCTAGGCTAAGTTACTATACCAGAACTCAATTCTCTGATTGGCACCACTCATCACAGAGCCCTGTTATCCTTTACTCTCTTATCTTTCTTGGTACCTAGGTAATACAACTCAGGACCACTACAACAGCTAGGCCCTAGGCTTAAGAGAACTTGATAGTCAGTTAAGGACTATTGGTGGAAGCACAGTGCCAAGCTTAGGTATTGTGTCTGAGACCTGACCTTATAATTGAGTGATGCTTAGTAGTTTACTTGTACTCTTTTCACCCTATAAACCTTATACTAAAGTCCTATTGTAGGCTATACATGCAGAGGAGTAATGCTGCATCCTTAGAAAGGTATTTAGGTTAGAGATCCTTTCCTTGGGGTAATATTATAACTATATTATTAGGGCAGTAGCAAGTAGAGCAGTAGATGTCTAGCTAGATGAAGATTTTGCACCCCAGTAGATGTAACATTAGTAAGATCACTTCTTATTTCAACTTCTCTGGAGACATAGTACTATGTCTCTAGATCAATACAACTCTCTTACAAGCAGCATGCTCAATCAATGGCATGCCCTTGCTAAACTAAAGGCAGAGATAGAGGAAAGAGAAGGAAGAGTATGTTGGGAATGTAAAAAGTTTAGGCACCTGGTCTGTAACTGCAGGAATAAAAGAGAGGAGAGAAAGAGAAAACCAATTCCCCAGAATAAATTTGAGGTGATAGCAAGTAGGGTAATGCAGTGTGGAGTAAGAGAAGAAGTGAGTGTGAGGAGACAATAGACAGAGGAAAAGGAAGTACAATGCTTTAGGTGTTGGAGAATGGGACACTACAAGTGGGAGTGTCCAAACATCAAGGTTGAGAAGAAGAGAAGAAGGAGTGAGGAAGCAGCATGTATAGCACAGCAAGAGGAGAGACTGGTATACTTTTTATGGAAAAAGGTATAGAAATATAGCAGTATACAGGGTATGCCCCTGAGAAGCATAGCATTAGAGCAGAGGGGGTGGACAACCAAGTGGGAAGTTGTGACATTCATGGAGTGTGGAGGGTACAACTACAAAGGCACCAAGATATAGGAAAACTGGGGACAAGAATTTGTCTCAGGTAAGCATTTGAGAAATATGTGGTATAGTAGTTGTCTTAAAGTATGGAGATGGAGAGAGAATACAGCAAGAGAAAGAGAAGCAGTCAATGTAAAGTGTAGTTAGTGTGGAAGAAAAGATATAGTAGAAGGAGTATCAGAGGAAGATAGAAAGAGAATTTTGTGTTCAGAATGTGGGACTGGAAGAAACAGCCATAGTGGGATTGGAGAGTAGCGGCACACTCTGTACAGGGAAAAGTGCAGCAAAGTAGCTTGTGGAGAGAAGTTCCAAAAAGCACAGCAAGAGAAGGGAGAATAGAAAGAGATGTGAGGAGAATGTTTAAAATATTAAGGGAAGTATGGTTGAATATTGGTGTAGAAAAAATAGATATGCATAAAGGCATGACAGTCAAAGCACTTCTAGATAGTGGCACTATGGAGATATTTATGGACAAGAAAATGGTGGTAAAACATAGGTTCAAGCTGCAAAAATTGAAAAGGCCAGTAGTGGTTAGAAATTTAGATGGAACAAACAACAATGTAGAGGCCATTACTCACCAAGTAGAGATTAACATGTACTATAAAAGTCATGTAGAAAGAATGAAAATGGGTGTATGCAATTTGGGAAGGACAGATATAATATTAGGAATGCTGTAGTTGCAAGCACACAATCTAGAGATAAACTAGGAGACAGGGGAAGTGAAAATGACAAGGTGTCTACCACTGTGTAGAAGGAATATAGAGTTGAAAGAAGAAAAGAGAGCAAAGAAAGGGAAGAGAGTAGCAATCCTAGAAGAAGAAAAGATTGTAAGATGGGCAGTAGATGATGAAGAGGATTGGGAAAGAGAAGAGGAAGTTAAAGTGGACCACAGAAAGATTGAAGAAATGGTGCTGCAGAAATTTTTAAAGTGGAGAAAAGTATTTTGGAAAGTAGAGTCAGAGAGAATACCAACAAGAAGAATCTGGGATCATGCTATAGATCTCAAGGAGATATTCAAACCTAAAAAAGAAAGAATCTACCCTCTATCTAAAAACAAAAGAGAAGAAGTTCAGAGTTTCATAGAAGATTAGTTAAGAAAGGGGTACATTAGACCATCAAAGTTCCCTCAGACATTACCAGTTTTCTTTGTAAGCAAGAAAGATAGAGGAAAAAGAATGGTAATAAACTACCATAACCTAAATGACCAGATGGTGAAGAATAACTACCCACTTCTATTGATCATAGACTTAATAGACAACATGGGGGTAAACAAGTATTCACTAAAATGGATCTATGGTGGGGGTTCAACAATGTGAGGATTAAGGAAGGGGATGAGTGAAAGAAAGTATTTACAACCCATATAGGGTCCTTTGAGCCAACAGTTATATTCTTTAAAATAACAAATTTGCCAGCTACATTCTAGGCAATGATAAATGAAATCCTAAGAGACATGATTAATAAAAGGAAGGTGGTAGCCTTTGTAGATGATGTATTAGTGGGGACAGAAACAGAGAGAGGATATAACAAGATTGTGGAGGAAGTACTGAAGAGGTTAGAAGAGAATGACTTATATGTTAAGCTAGAGAAGTATATATAGAAGGTACAAAAAATCAGATTCCTGGGAGTTGTCATAGGGCCCAATAGAATTGAAATGGAAAAGGAAAAGATAAACAGAGTACTAAGTTGGTAAAAGCCAAAGAATGCAAAAGATGTTAGAAAGTTCTTAGGCCTTGCCAACTATTATAGAAGGTTTATCAAAGACTTTGCTTGAGTAGCAAGGCCAATGAATGTGTTGATGAGGAAAGATATGAAGTGGCAGTGGAAAAAGAAGTAGCAACAAGCATTTGATAAGCTCAAAGGAATCTTTATGACCAAACCCCAGATTTAGATAAAGAATTCAGGGTAGAAGTAGATGCTTTGAGCTATGCTACTAGAGGAGTACTATTAATGAAGTGCTCTAATGAGTTGTGGAGGCCAGTTACTTTCATTTCCAAATCTCTAAGTGATACAGAAAGAAACTATAAGATTCACAACAAACAAATATTAGTGGTAGTTAGATGTTTAGAAGCATGGAGGCACTTCCTAGAAGGAACAATGGTGAAATTTGAGATTTGGACAGACCATAAGAATCTCAAATATTTCATAAAGGTGCAGAAGTTAAATAGAAGACAAGCTAGATAGGCTCTATATCTGTCTAGATTTGACTTTATGCTGAAATACATTCTGGGAAGTAAGATGGAGAAGGTAGATAGCTTGAGTAGGAGATCAGACTGGAAGGTTGGGGTAGAAAGAGATAATGAGAACAAAATGTTGGTAAAACCAGAATGGTTGGAAGTAAGGAAAACAGAGAGAGCAGAAGTAATAGTGGAGAGAGTGGATCTACTGGAGAAAATGAGACAGTCAAAAGTAAAAGATAATGAAGTAATCAAAGCAGTAGAAGAGATGAAATGAGCAGGTGTAAAAATGTTAAGAGATGAGGAGTGGAGGGAAGTAGATGGCATAATGTACAAAGAAGAAAAGGTGTATGTACCAAAAGATAAATAGCTGAGGACAGAGATTATTCAGTTACATCACAATATGCCAGTTGGAGGACATAGAAGGCAATGGAAGACAGTGGAACTAGTCACTAGAAACTTTTGGTGGCTAGAAGTAACTAAAGAGATGAAGAGATATATGAAAGAGTATAACTCCTGCCAAAGGAATAAAAACTGCACAGAGCAGCTAACAGGTAAATTAATGCCCAACTCTATTCCAGGAAGACCTTGGACACACATATCAGCAGATTTCATTACTAAACTGCCTTTAGCTCAGGGATATGATGCTATCTTAGTAGTAGTGGACTGGTTAACAAAAATAGTACACTTTATACCAACTACAGAAAGAACATCAGCAGAAGGGTTAGCAAGGTTGTTCAGAGACAATGTATGGAAACTACATAGTCTACCTAAAAGCATCATATCAGACAAAGGACCACAGTTTGTGACAGGATTAATGAAAGAGTTGAATAGGATATTGGGGATCAAAAGCAAGATATTAACAGCATTCCACCCTCAAACAGATAGACAAACAGAGAGGGTCAACCAAGAGCTTGAGCAATACCTAAGGATGTTCATAGATCATAGGCAAGAGCAATGGCCAGATTGGTTGGGAACAGCAGAGTTTGTATACAACAACAAAGTGCACTCAAGCACAAAGACATTGCCCTTTAAGGTAAATTATGGGCAAAATCTGAGAATGGGGTTTGAAGTGAGAAAGAAAAAGAAGTACAAGAGAGTGGAGAAATTTGTAATAAAGATAAAGAAAGTACAAGAGAAAGCAAAGGTGGCACTAGGAAAAGCACAAGAAGAAATAAAGAAATATGCAGATAGAAAGAGAGGAGAGGTTGACAAGTATAAAGTAGAAGACTTAGTGATGCTCAGTACCAAGGATTTGAAATATCAAATGATTGGTAGAAGAATAGAGAAGTTGATGGAGAGGTCTGTAGGCCCCTATAAAGTTAAGAAAATCATATTGGCAAATACAGTTGAATTGGAACTACCTAGTACAATCAAGATACATCTGGTAGTAAACATCAGTAGAATATGTAGATACATAGGACAAGTAAAGGGACAAAGGAAGGAGCAACTGGCTCTAGTAATAATTGAAGGAGAGGAAGAGTGGGAAGTAGAAAGAATATTGAACAAGTAGCAAATTAGAGGGAAGAACAAATATCTGGTACAATAGAAGGGGTTTACAGCAGAATCAAATACTTGGGAGGGAATAGAGAGCCTGGAGAATGCAAAAGAAGCAGTTTAAGAGTTTGAGAAGGAATACCAACAAGATATAGAAGATGTTAGAAGGCAAAAAAGAGAAAAGGGAACATTCAGGAGAGGAGAACTGCTAGGATGATTTATAGCAAGAAAGCTATTTGGTTGGTCAGATAAAAGGTATGATGAGGAATATTGGGCAAGGTTAGAAAGAAATTGGAGATGATGGAAAGGAAAAAGGGCAAGAGGATGGAGAACAATAGAAATGATAAAAGAGAAAGAAGAAGAAATTGAGCAAGAAAATTCAGGACTCAGAGAGTGGACAGAAGATGACAATGAAATAGGGAATATTTGTGATCCCTACTACAAGTTGTAAAATCCTTGGGATGAGGAATCTTGAGAGAGAGGTAGTGTCATGACATGGCCAAATAGCTAAGTTATTATTTATATTTCTTTTCTTTTCTTTTTTATTTAATTAGGAAATCAGCAGATATACAAGAGGGAATAACCCAAAAGAGATGTGTGGGATTTTATAAATAAAAGTAAATACAGAATGTGTATAAGTAGTATATAACAATCAAATGGGAACTCTATTGAGTTCTCCTTGTCAACTTGGACTAGAAGTGTAGTTAAGTCATCTTAGACTAAGTTGCTACAGTTAGCTCTTCCCATACTGCTTCCTGGCACATGTTTCAGTATGAAATCAAATTTTGACAGGTATAATGCCCATTTTGTTTATCTCCAATTCAACTTTTGACTACTCATGAAATATTTGAGATTTTTGTAATCACTCCAGATTTCAAATTTTGTCTGTGCACCTTCCAGCAAGTGCTTCCATTCCTCTAGACATTGGATTATTGCCAATATCTTTCTATTATGAATTTTGTAATTTCTTTCTACTTCATCCAATGATTTCAAAATAAAGGCTACTGGTTTTCACTTATCATCTACATATCTCATTGAGAGTACTCCTCCTGTTGTATATTCCAATGCATCTGCCTCTACTCTTTATCCAAGTCAGGTACCACTAACACCAGTTGCATTGTGAATACCCTTTTCAACTTCTCAAATGCCTTCTCCTGCTCTTCTCTCCAGTTTTATTTCTTATTCTTCCTAACCAGTTTGTGCAATGGTTTAGCAATCCTGGCAAAGTCTTTTACAAATCACCTGTAATAATTTGCTAATCCTAGGAATCTTTAACTATCTTAGGTCTTGGCTATTCCAGAACTTCTATTATCTTTTCTTCCTGCATCTTAATGCCATCTACTCCTATCACTAATCCTAGGAAGTCAATCTCTTTAACCTTCTACATACATTTCTCAGGTTTTATGTATAGATTACTTGCTTTTATCCTCCTTAATACCTCCTCTACTATTTTATTGTATTTTTTCTTATTCTCTGTTCCTACCAATACATTATCTATAAATGCTGCTGTCATAGTTGTACTATGGACCAGTAGTCACATACTGTATGGTTTACCACTATATCAAAAGGGTGACATTAGCAAAGCTACTTGCTAATGAGGGTCTGGCTATTTATGTAGTTCTTTGAACAGGTATTTTGTTATACCTCCATGTTACTATTTCTTAGTCACTTTTTTGTGACAGCTGCCACATCTCCTGTATCTATTAGGTCCCTTAGGATATCATTCATCATTGCTTGAAATGTTGCTGATGAATTTGTAAGACCAAAAAACATCATAGTAGGCTTATATACCCCAAAATGCATTGTGAATGCAGCCTTCCACTTATCTCCCTCTTTTATCCATATATTGTTGTACCCCCAGTACAAGTCCATCTTTGTAAACACCCTTTTTGTGCCCATGGTGTCAATTAAGTCTAAAATCAAAGATAGGGGGTAATTATCCTTAACTGTCCTCTTATTTAGGTATCTGTAGTCTTATACCATTCTTTTCTTTTTCTCCTTTTTCCCTAAAAAGAACACTGGTAAAGTCTGAGGTGACTTCAAGGGCCTAATGTACCCTTTTTTCAACTGCTCCTTCACAAATTCTCTTACTTCCTCCTTCTCTTTTCTCAACATCAAATATGTTCTTCTTTTTCTTGGCACAAAGTCTTCTCTCAAATTTATCACATAGTCCCAAGATTTCCTTACTGGTATCTTTTCTGACTTGGCCTTTTCAAGTACTTTAAGCCACTTGTGAAATCTTTGTGGTACCATCTTCCTTACTTTTTTTCTCTATCTAATCTAACTTCATCATTGAATTTCTCTTCTACCAATATCTTCCATTCATCTCTATCCAATTTTTCTATTGCTCTGATCCTCCTCCCTACTTTCTTCTTTCTTTCTATATTTTCTTTCACTGCTATCTTTCTCCCACAGATTGGTGGGCATCTTGTCATTTTGACTTCCCCTGTCTCCCAGTTTATCTCAGGGTTATGTCTTTGCAACCATAGCATACCTAGTATGATGTCTGTCCTTCCCAAATTGCATACATTCATTCTCATCCTTTCCACATAGCTCTTGTAATACACATTTACTTCTACTTGGTTTGTAATAGTCCTTCCACTATTGTTTGTCCCATCCACATTCCTAACTGTTACTGGTCTATCTAGCTTCTGCAGCTTAAACCCATGTTTTGCTGCTATTTTCTTGTCCATGAACATCCCTGTTGTACCACTAGCCAAGAGTGCTTTCACTGTCATACTCTCATATATGTCTACTTTCTCTACTCCAATATTCAGCCACACTTCTCTCAACATTTGAATGTTCTCCTGATGTTCCTTTACTTATCCTCCTCTTTTGCTACACTTTTCAGACCCTCTGCCCATGTGCCACTCTGCTGCACTTTTCCCTCTATGGGGTATGCTGCTATTCCCTAGTTCTACTACAGTCTCTTTTTTACTGTTCTATACTCTAAACACAACATCCCTCTTCTTTCTTGTTCTAATACTCTTCCTCCTATAGCATCTCTCCTTCCACATTCTACATACTATACCCTTGTCATTTCTCCCCTTCTTGCTTCCCTATCTCTCCAATTCCATACTTCCTGGTAAAGGTCATACCATGTATTTTTTACTTGTCTTTTGAGGAGAAAGCTCTACTCTCAATTTTCATAGGTCTGCACCCCTCTACTCTCACATCCTCTGCAATCTACATAGGTTGCTACTATCTCCTCTGTGATCCATCCTCTATTGAGTAAAAGAGCACCTTCTGGGGGCATGCTCCAGTCATCACAGTACTCCTGTACCTTTTCCTATGTGGAATGCACCAGCCTTCTCTCTTGCTATACCTTTTGTGGCCTGGCCACATACACTACCACTACCTCTCTTCTTCTTTTTCTTTCTACTTCTATATTTGGATACTTCCATTTGCAGTGCCCAACTCCCCAGCATCTGAAACACTTTACTTTTTCCTTTACTCTTTCCTGCCATCTCATCTCTACTTCACTTCTTATCCCACATTGCATCACTCAACTCACCAATACTTCAAACTTATTTTTGGGGATCAGTTTCCTCTCCTCTTCTTCAACATTGTTCCTGCAGTTATGGGCCAGGTGCCTGAGCTTTCTACAACTGAAACACTTTCTCCCCTCTTTTTCTTCTAGCTCTGCCCTTAGTTTGGCAAGGGTCTACTATTGGTTGAGCATACTGCTCATCAAAGAGTTGTATTGTTTAAGAGACATAGTGTTATGTCTCTTGATGTCAAACAAGATTTGATCTCACTAATTACCACTACATTTGTTGGGGTACAAGATCTTTACCCAACCAGACTTCTACTGCCATACTGACTACTGCTCTAATCAAATAGTAAACAATTACCTCAAGAAGAGGATCCCTACTCTAACAGTACCTTCCTAAGGGGTCAATGCTATTCCTCTACATATATAGATAACAATGCACCTCCAGTACAAGGTTTTTACTGATCAAAAGAAGGTACAGGTAATCTACTCAGTAATACCACCCAATTGCTAGGTCAGGTCTTGAACACAATACCTGGGTTTAGTACCAAGTTTCCACTAGCAGTCCCTAACTGACTACTAAGTCCCCTTTATAGCTAGGGCCTGCTATCCAAAAAGACCAGTGATTGAGCTGATCACCAATTAAGAACAATAAAGGAATAAAGTGTAGGCAGGGTTTGAAGTGAACAGTGTCTGGAATATAGTATTGAGTTCTTCTGTTGTATGACTCAAGTTGAGTTAACTCAGCAGCTAAGTCTTTGAGGGTTATAAAGAGGACTCAATGGGGTTCTTGATCAATTGTGCTAGCTACTTATACAAGTATGCTATTTGCCCTTGTTTACATTGATGGTATTCTACAACCAACCAAGAGGCTGCTGTAAGGCCTTAGGCTGTGATGACTTAGGTCTACTTCTAGTCTGAGTTAACGAGAACTCAATAGAGTTCTTATTTGATTATAGTACACTACTTATACATATCCTGTGTTTACTTCTATTTATGAACTCCTGTGTATCTCTTTTAGTCATTTCTCAGTTTCCTAATTAAAAGAAAAAAAAGAAAAAGAAAAAGAAAATAAATAATGACTTAGTCATTTTGACTATGTCATAACAGCTGCCAGTTTGATTCCCTTGTCTGTCATTCTATAAATAGATATTCCTTGGTCATAGTCAAGGTGGCTCATAACAATACACATACTACATTCAGCTGTACTATTCTATTAGTAGGCATATGGTATGATAAATTGAAAAACTAAACCCTGATCTTTCCTATATTGTTTCCAGGCTGTGTTAAACCACTCTTGTTCCATATCAAGGAAAGCTGTCTTATTCTTTTACCAGTTTGTTGCTCTGCTTCTGTTTGGTATGACTTGAGGACCTTTAAAGTAATGTTAGCTGACTTTGCAGATAGAAATACAACAGTTTTGTATAATAAAAAGCCATCTATCATTATCATGAAATATTATGATCCACCAGCTAATTGAGTTTGCACAGGTCCCCATATATCTATATGTACTCATTCTAGTACATCTTTTTCCTTTGTAGCATTTTTATTATAGGGTTGAGAGGTATATTTTCCATAAATACAGTCTTTATATTGGCCTCTCATGCTCAGATTCCCACAGGTGTAAAGTCCATCAACAAACTGCTTTGATATCATTTCATAAACAGTATTTGCTCCAGCATGGGCAACATGTCAATACTATATGTCAAAACTAGCAGGCTTCCAGTATGATTGTGCTATGAAAGTTTCTGGTAATGTTTTGACAAGTTCAACTATATATATTCTACCAGACTTGACTACTGATAAAACTCTTGAGCTATTTGCTAGTTCAACAATAGCTTTTCCATTCTTGAAGATTACTCCAGTACCTTTCTTCTCAAGTTTTAATACTGATATTAGATTAGATCTTAGTCCAGGGGTATAGAGAATATCTTCAGGGATAATGTTTCTGGCTCTTCCATTAATATAAATCTGAAACTTGATGTCTCCTTTCCCTATGATACTAAAGATTGATTTTTTACCTGCAGAGAGCCCTTCTGATGGGTTTGTGAATGGTATATATGAGAAAACATTGATTTATCAGCAAAGTAGTGGTCACTCATACCAGAGTCAATTAAAATAAGTCTATTTTCTGTTTTGGTGTGAAATATAACAGGGTCTGTACTAGTCTGGTCACTACCTACTTGCATTCCCTTCAATCTCTGATCCTGGTTGGTAGTTTTGTTACAACTATAGGATTCATGGGAGTCAGAGCTCATTGCAATTTCAGAGGGTAAAGGAGGTTGTATCTTGATATTGGAGTCTCCCATTGTCATGAAAGCAGAGGTTTGTTTATCTTCTTCTTCTGTCTCAACAATATTTGCAGTAGGTATTTAATGCAACAATCCTTGCCTAGTACCAAATGCAGTACCTCTAGTACCTCTCCTTTTTCCAAAACCCAGGGGAAATTGATCTTTCTTCCCTTCTCCTGGCCAGTAGCATACTTTGATTGTGTGGCCATGACATTTTCATTTCAGGTTAGTGCAAATAAGCTGGAAATTTGTTCTTTGTTTTGGGATTGCAGTATAAAGTGCCATACTATTTTGGCCCATTTTTGGGGGCCAGTCTTAGCTAATCCTAGCATACCAGGATTGAAGTCACAATATAGTTTCTGCTGAGTTTATGTTTCCATAGAGGCCAGCAACCACTGAGTCCCAGGAGTGAGGTAACATATTTAAAATAATAAGTTTGAAGTTTTTATCAGTTAATTTTCCTCCCAAGGCATTAATATTTGAAAATTTCTTTCACAATATGGTTATGAAGAGATCAAAGTCAGTATGATCAGTGTAAAGTGTATTGCATAAGTCTTGTATGGTATTTTGTCAAGCTATAGCTGAAGCATTCTTATAAATATCAATGTATGACTGCTAGGCCTCTGCTACAGTCCTGTCAATATTAATTCCCCTTCCTACTGCATCTTTAGTGTTAAAGAGGAGAAGTTCTATTGTTTATACATCAAAGTTAGTCTACTCTTCAAGAGATGGTAATGTGGAACTCCAAGGAGTCTCAGTAGGGGCTATTGGGGCTGGTGATATACTAGCTTTATTTGAAGTGCTTGTATTTCTTGTCCTAACAGGTTGCTTTATAGATCCCTCTAGGTATCCCATTGCACCTCTTTGATTAGCAGCAAAACAAATAAGCCTTTGTTATGAAGCCCAGTTCATTCCATCAAATTTGTTATTTTCAGCAAAAGTTGGGGTTGGTTCTATAATTGACATTGTGATATTTTGCACTAGGGGTGTAGGGCTGATAACCTATTAAGTAAAATATCTCAGGAGTTACCTATGAAGGTAGATGACTATTATTCACCTATTAAGTAAAATATCTATAGTGGAATAGTTAATCTAAGTGTGAAACATAAGTAAGATGGTCTCACCTCAGGAGTCACCTATGAAGGTAAATGACTAAGGGAGTTACTATGCAAAGTTCAGGTCTTATAGAGAGGTACCTTTTCTACTCTAGTTACCCAGTTGCTACAGAGGTAGAATGGAAAGAAAAAATTGCATTGATGTCAGGATAGGGTCAATCCATAACTTTAATAGATAGCTCTTTAATTGACATATTATCTAGAATAATTATCCACTTGGTGGAATTATAGTGGTATATGGAGGGGATTTCTGTTAGACTTTGCCTGTGGTATCTAAAAAAATACATCAACAAGTGGTAGTAGCATCTCTTTGCAGAGGGAACTTATAGAAATATATCAAGTTTTTACATCTTGGACAGAATATACACTTGGACCACTCTGAAGCTGATAATCAACATGCTCAGTGGTTGTTGGAAATTGGTGCTAGGTCAGCTATAGATGACAATGAGATGATACAAGTTCCTCAGTTCATGGTTTGTGCTAATCTCAATGCTCTTATTAATAGGATCTATCTAGGAATTGGTAATCCAAGACCCCAAGATAACCAGTACTTCTTGCATCATATTATTCTCTGTCCTAGAAATGATGAGGTGCATAATATCAATGAGGCCATTCTTCAACAGTTCAACCTAGTACCAAATGCAAAGGTTTATATACTGAGAAGTGTAGACTTTGTGTTTCTTAAGGGCTTTCAGGTGCTGTTGAGATCATAGAAATCATTGAAGAATTGATGGAGATAGGTCCAAATAAAGTTTGTGATACCCTTACAAAGACCTTTTGATTGATACCAAATACATCTTGAGGCAATCAATATTGGCCAAGCTATCAGGCAATCAGTAGGTAACCTCTATAGTACTATATGTTAGATTACCAATATCTTGGAAACTGCCACAATCTATACTTTGCTTTTAGGATCAGTAAAAGCTCTCTTTATACTGCTCAGAATGATCCTAAAACAACCTTGAAGCAATCAATATCAATGGAGATTTGAAGTCCTCAATGTTTGCATATAGACTTAATTAATTACCCATAGATACTCATCTGTCTTTGAATAGAACAAAGGACAGCCCCAATAAGATTAAGTTATCACTATTTCCAGTACAAAGGCACTACCATATGTAAAACAATAGGTAGTAGCATATGATAATCTGTCCTAGTACACAAACTATTACAATCCTATATATAAGGACTTATAGTCTGAGGATTAGACCTTAGACTTCATGACATCTTTTGTCACTGTCTGTCATAACTTGACAAAATAGCTAAGTTAATATTTATCTTTGTTTTCCTTTTGTTTTGTTTTATTTTTATTTTCTTTTCTTTTAGTTTGGTTATAATGGAATGTATAAGATACTAGCTAGGGTTAGGGCTAGTATTGTGTATAAGTAGTTCAGTGAATCTAACAAGAACTTCATTGAGTTCTTCTTGTTAACTCAGACTAGGAGTGTAATTAAGTCATCTCAGGCTAAGTTGCTATATTGTCTAAACTTTGCTTCTAAGCCCTTTTGAGCTCTAGCATTTATAATCACAAATCAGTAAGTGACCATTTGTGATATATGGACAATTCAAGTATATAAATTTAATCCTCTCTACTCTATATCTTCTGAGTGTAGCAGATCTAGTTCATGGAGTTTGTAATTATTGTCAAGGTATAAAATTACTATTTTCAAGGCTGTGAAGAGCCTTTTCTTAAAAAACCATTTGTTTGAATCAAAGAGATCATTACTGAGTTAGATATAGCCTACCAAATGTTTAGTAATTATCTCATTGAGAAAGACACTACCAAGGATATACAACCACAGTCCTGCAATTGCTAAAAAATACTTGGGCAGCAATATCATTTGGCAATATCCAAGATAATGTCAGTAAAAAATCACTTTTGGTTCAATTAACCTACAAGAAGCCCAGTATCTAGTATGCAAGGGAACCCTGGTTATAAGGGTCAGAATAACCTATGCCAATCTTATTTTTAAACTCCATAATGAAGAAATATGCCTTTGATTGACTGCATAACTAGTCTATTACCCTAACACATTTGACTCCATCTGCTTTTACAACAGTGAACTTTTAGCCAAGAAGAGCTTGTAGATGGCTATTTTTTGCTTCAACTTGGTCCTTCTCTTTAGAGCATATTTGGGAAAATAGACCAAAAATATCCATGAATACATTGTACATTGCAACATTAGTGTTATTGATAGGCAGTGAATGCTCTTAGTAATTACCCTAGGTGGATGTTCAAGAAGAACTCAATGGAGTTCTTTCTTGGATTAGACTACTACTTATACTATTTTATAGTGGCTGTACTACTACTAGTCCACAATTACATGTTCTTCCAGAATGTTCTATGGTCACTTGACCTTGTCATGTGATTTGGTTACCTAAGTTCCCATGCTATTTATTGCTTGGTCCCATTGTATGACTTGAGATTTTGGATTAAGTGTTTAAATGCATGGGAGACCATTTCCTTCTTGGGGCTCTCATAATAATTAGCATCAAAGGGTTTAGTGTAGTTTTTATATGGGCAACCATTCCAAATAGGATCTTTTGATTACTTCAGGAACATTGGTATTTTTGCACTATTACTGGGGCTAATAGCATTATAGTTAGCCTGAATTGCATTGAAATAGGCTTGGGGTAATGGTTAGCAAGCCTGATTATGCAGAAAGAACTGGAATGTTAGCAAAGTAAGATATATGTTAACACAAGTCTTGATAACTTAGAGTTCTACCAAGTACATGATAGTTTAGGAAGAGTTCCCTGTTGTATTGGTATACTACTTATACAATTTCTACTTGGTCTGTGCACTACTATCTTGCTATGAGGCCAGAAACATATTGAGGCCTAAAACTAAATAAATTTTGCAACTTCACACTCCAGATAGACAAACAAAGGATATACTACCACAATGTAGCAGATAAGAAAGATAAAGGACTTCATTGGCTAGGGTAGCTACCTAATTATGTAGCAGTATACCAGGGGACATAATATAAGAACTTAGACAGTGGCACTTTAGAACTACTCCTAGTCTGAGTTGACAAGGAGAACTCAATAGAGTTCCCATTCAATTATTGTACACTACTTATATACACTCTGTATTTACTTCTATTTATAAAGTCCCATGCATCTCTTTTGAGTTACTTCCTCTTGCGTGTCCACTGATTATTAATTAAATGAAAAAGAAAAGAAAAGAAATATAAATAATGACTTAGCTGTTTTGGCTGTGTTATAACACATAAGGTCACTATACCTGATAGACCATCACTTGAGAACCAGTAGATTCAAGTCTGTAGCCCCATGGCATTATACCAGATAGGTAGCCCAGCCAGAAAAAAAGAAGCCTCATTGTAGTAACTTAGCCTGGATAACTTAAAAACCCTTCTAATCTGAGTTAACAAGGAGAACTTGATAGAGTTCTCATTCAATTTCTGTATACTACTTATATACCTTCCACTATTTACTTTTATTTGTAAAGTCCCACACACTCCAATTCATTCAACTATCCTACATATCCAATCTTTAGAAAGAAAAAGAAAGAAAAAGAAAAGAAATAATAAAAATAGAAAAAGAAAAGAAAAAAAAAGAAAAGTAAATATTGACTTAGCCATTTTGCCAAGTCATGACAATAGGTTTATCAGTAAAGTTACATTCAATATTCCTTTCATCTTTAAATTTGAATTAATTTCTCCACAAGCTTGTTTGAGGGATATTATGCTAAAACACAGTGTCAGCTAAAGTGCTTTTCTTTGAGAACACATCCCTTTTTTATTTGATAAATTATATTCACTGCTACCTAACCATAGCTGGACTTCTTTACAAAAAGGAAAACAGAAGCACCCTAGCAAAAAGCTTAGTTACATATTTATGCTAAGCAAAGTCCTTTACATTGTAGTTACATGTTTTTCTGGAATATTCTACAATCATATGGCTTAGTCATGTAATATGGTTTACTTAAGATTCCCATGCTATTTATAGTTTGATTCTATTACATATCTTAAGATTGCAAATCAAATATTCAAATGCACAGGAAATTATTTCCTATCTAGGCTCCTCATAACAATATATTATTGGTTACATAATCTGCATTATCTATGACAATGTTACACAGAGTAGATAAATCTTACACCAGCCTACTATAACCAGGTAGGGTATATAAGAACTCTATATATAATATATAGGAGGATTTTATTTAAGAAACCCACCTTTTAGGCAAGGCCTAGTAGCACATCTACTATACTACTCTTTATACAATACTTAATCAAAGGCATTTCCTTCTCTTGAAGCTTTTACTTCTTAGAGCATAGGTCTAGAGGACACACTTGAGATCAAGAGAAGAAAGATGAATTTGAAATTGTACCAGGAACTTGGACCAGCAATACTTTGTCTTCACCAAGCTCAAGATGTGCAATTTCAGTCCCATTAGCAAGCTTGACAATTTGTTCTCTATTACCAATATCAATTCTTGAAAGGTGTTCCTGTAGCTCTTTCCTAAGTTGGGTCAACAACAATAGTTTCTTGCATCACCAAACAACCAAATCTAGAGCCTTGACATTCACCAGTTTGGAATATCATCTCTCAATAGCTATCTTCAAGTTGTCAATGTCTCTGGCTTCCACTTTAGAGGGTGCACCAAGTAATTCTTGCTTACTATTGAAGAGAAGAGACCAGCTTGGGCATCTCCACCTGCACAGTTGCTCAAGCCATTGATGAAGATGGCTTTTGGTTGTACCCTCTTTCCCTGCTTTACTATCTCCTGGAGTGGCTTGACAATCCATGATCTGAATTGAGATGGCATTTTCTTCTCAACAAGTATCTTGTCTCTTGAGATCCTCTCATCAATAGATGCACAATAATCAGAGAGCATAGTGGCAAGTTAGTAAGCAATAGTAGGGGATAGGCATAAGGGATTGTAGTGTTTGTCGATGGTGAAGAAGACTAAAATGGAGGCATCAAGGAGGATATCGATACCTAGTACTGAATTAAGTAACATTTTATTGGCCAAAACAAAGCTGCTCACGAGATCCACCACAATAGTCCATAATATTGGTAATTGACTGTGCAAAGTGACTATCCCTAACTATAAAGTCTCTGGCATTGGGGAACACAGATATGATGGTGGCAAGACAGATAGATAATGAGAACTATTACAAATGGCCACTTACTGATTTGTGATTGCTTGATTTGATAATCAAAGTGTTCAAAAAAGCAAAGTTAGACAAGCAGTAAAAGATGTTGTTGAGTCTGAGGTTTATTCTCAGACATACAGTTCTTAAATACATGATTGTGGTGGTCTGTGCACCAGAACAGCCTACCACATGATCACTACCTATTGTTCTACATATAGGAGTGCTATTGTTCTTG